>ENA-ORNZ01000028-ORNZ01000028.1-human-gut-metagenome-genome-assembly--contig:-NODE-28-length-208481-cov-7.084548_pt1 | contig 208481 bp, 139 predicted proteins | sample MGYA00242124_ERZ509040 | MGnify/ENA primary metagenome ERZ509040 (study PRJEB26280, sample SAMEA2338733) | human gut metagenome | biome: human gut; feature: human-associated habitat; material: faeces... | reverse complement strand
GTTACAATTTGTTGAAAGGAAAAAGAGGCATTATTTTCGGTGCTCTGAATGAGCAATCCATTGCCTGGAAAGTTGCAGAAAAAGCAGTAGAAGAAGGTGCGACGATCACCTTGTCCAATACACCTGTCGCTGTGCGTATGGGTGAAGTTTCAGCATTGGCTGAAAAACTGAATTGCGAAGTCATAGCAGCGGATGCTACCAGTGTGGAAGATTTGGAGAATGTGTTCAAACGTTCTATGGAAGTATTGGGCGGCCAGGTGGATTTCGTTCTTCATTCTATCGGTATGTCTCCGAATGTGCGCAAGAAGCGTACATACGATGATCTCGATTACGATATGTTGGGTAAGACGCTGGATATTTCGGCGGTTTCTTTCCATAAGATGATACAGGCTGCCAAGAAGATGAACGCCATCGCAGAATACGGTTCCATCTTGGCTTTGAGTTATGTAGCAGCGCAACGCACGTTCTACGGTTACAATGATATGGCAGATGCAAAAGCGCTGTTGGAGTCTATTGCACGTAGTTTTGGCTACATTTACGGACGTGAGCACAATGTACGTGTCAATACAATATCTCAGTCTCCTACAATGACTACTGCCGGTTCGGGCGTAAAGGGAATGGACAAACTGTTTGACTTTGCCAACCGTATGTCTCCGCTGGGTAATGCTTCGGCTGACGAATGTGCGGATTATTGCATCGTTATGTTCTCCGACTTAACCCGTAAGGTTACTATGCAGAACCTGTTCCACGACGGTGGATTCTCCAGTGTAGGTATGAGCTTGCGCGCTATGGCTACTTATGAAAAAGGTCTGGATGAGTACAAAGACGAAAACGGAAATATAATCTACGGATAAAAAAGGATGATGAAGCGGTAAAGTGATGGGGTGATCGTAATTTAGGCTCATTGCCTTATCACCTTACCGCTTTATCGCTTTATTTTATCCCTTTATAATCTTACCGCTCTATTGCTTTATCACTTTAGTTGATTCACATGGAAACTGCTCTTTATCTATTGCCTGTTACTTTAGGCGATACTCCTGTTGAAACCGTGTTACCTTCTTATAATAAAGAAGTGATTTTGGGTATCCGTCATTTTATAGTGGAGGATGTGCGTTCGGCACGCCGTTTCCTAAAGAAGGTGGATAGGGAGACAGATATCGATTCGCTTACGTTTTATACGCTCAATAAACATACGTCACCGGAAGATATTTCCGGATATTTGAAGCCGCTTGAAGCAGGAAACTCAATGGGAGTGATTTCTGAGGCAGGATGTCCGGCTATTGCCGACCCGGGAGCGGATGTAGTGGCGATAGCCCAACGTAAGAACCTGAGGGTTATTCCTTTGGTCGGACCTTCTTCCATTATATTATCGGTTATGGGTTCCGGTTTCAACGGGCAAAGTTTTGCTTTTCATGGTTATCTGCCGATCGAGCCCGGTGAGCGTGCCAAGAAACTGAAAGTGTTGGAGCAGCGTGTGTATAATGAGCATCAGACCCAGCTTTTTATAGAAACTCCTTATCGCAACAATAAAATGATAGAGGATATTCTGCATAACTGCCGCCCTCAGACCAAACTTTGTATTGCTGCCAATATCACATGTGAGGGAGAATATATTAAAACGAAAACGGTGAAGGAATGGCAGGGTAAGGTTCCCGATTTGTCTAAAATTCCTTGTATTTTTCTCTTGTATAAATAATCTCCTTTATATGCTCATATTCACATTCGAAACAACTGCTGAAAAAGTTTCGATGGAGATTATGTTCTATTTGCTGGAATGTCCAAAGCTTTCCGCCCTTAAACTTTTTATTGCATAAGATGGAATCATCATCCAGGTCAAGGGTAAAGAGATAAATCAAACGGTTGGTGGCCTCATTCTCAAAATGGTACATGAAACTGAAATGAAGATTCTGCAGTGGTGCTGTCGGCAACGTTCTCAGTAAAATTCTTTCTACGCCCTGTTCCAGAGTTTCTCCATACAATAAGTAGCTCTCCATTAACACATCCGTCTTTCCTTTTTCGAGCAGGCTGCATTGGGGGCGCGGCAATAAAAACAGCATGCCGTGCGAGGCTACGGTAACGCGGATAACCGGGTTGATATATTCGTTTTTACGGTTGATGGCTTCGGATGCTATTGCTTTTCCGATAACATCTCCTTTTTTTGTCACGATAGGAACGAATACGGTATGTTTCATTACTTTATTGAAGTAGTAGATACCGAATTGATTGAATAAGATGCTCAATATAAATACGCAAGGCGGTATGACGCGGAATAAGACATGACGCATCGTATCACTCAGCGGGTGGCTGAGCAATATGGCAAGCGATATGATAAGGAAATGTAAAAAGCCGATGAGTAATAGTACGCGTGCCGATACAATGGCGGCTTCGGCGCCTTGTGCAAAGAATTGTTTGCAGCATTTATGGGTTTGGGCGGTATGGTAGTTTAAAAAGCGTCTTCTATTCAGGAAGATGATGAGCGGCGGTATAATCGCACTGATTTCCAATGTGAATGGAAACATGGCTTTCGGACAATAATCGGTGGAAAATAAAGAGGTTATTGTTAATAATAATAACATTCCTGTTGTACAGTACAGTATAATCTGGGGGATATGCGAGCCTTTACGCCGCCACATGTAAATACTTGATAATAATCCCACACCTGTACCGATGTAGATGGCTATGTCTTGTATTATGAATTCACATAATATAATGGATATAATGACGGGGATATATCCCAGCGACATATTGAACTTGGATGATAGAACTCTTTGCTTGCCCATTACTACGCTATTTTGCCGTTTCCTTTTTAACAAACGGCTTGTATAAAATGTTCTTTATTTCATCCTTTTTTGTAGATACTGGGTTGATTTTTCTGCATGATAAGACGAACGAACCAAAGGTGCGCTTTCTACTTGAGTGAACCCTTTCTTCAATCCAAGCTCTTTGTAAGCGGCAAATTGGGCGGGAGTAACATATTCGGCTACAGCATAATGCTTATGTGTAGGCTGTAAATATTGTCCGATGGTGAGTATTTGGCAACCGGCATTGCGTAAGTCGTCCATTAGTTCCGCCACTTCATCCGGAGTTTCTCCAAGGCCGACCATGATGCCGGATTTGGTGGTAGTACCGCTTCCGGCTATCTGCCGCAACACTTCAAGGCTTGTTTCATAACGGGCGGCGCTTCGTACCAGCGGACTGATACGTTTCACCGTTTCCATATTGTGGGAGATGATTTCCGGCCGGGCTTCGATAACCATGTCTATAAGTTTCTTTTTGCCTTGAAAGTCGGGAATCAACACTTCGACGGTTGTTTCCGGATTGAGGCGTTTGATTTCGCGAATCGTTTGCGCCCAATGGGCAGCGCCCAAATCCGGCAAATCGTCCCTGTCCACAGAGGTGATAACGGCGTGGGAGAGTTTCATTAAAGCGATGGACTCGGCTACATGTACAGGTTCTTGCGGGTCTAAAGGCATGGGCTTGCCTGTTTGCGTATTGCAGAATTTGCAGCAACGGGTACAAATGTCTCCGCCTATCATAAAGGTAGCCGTACCTCTTCCCCAACATTCTCCCATATTGGGGCAGCGCCCACTGCTACAAATAGTATGCAGGCAGTGGGATTCCACGATGCGTTTTGTTTCGGTGTAACGTTCGTTGGCGCCGATATTTATTTTAAGCCATTCCGGCTTACGTACTCTTTCACTCATTTACTTTTTCAATTCCCGATTAAAGAAATTCGTCAATTTGGTATACAGATGCAGGCGGGTATTACCACCGAATATACTGTGGTTGCGATTGGTGTAGACCTGCATGTCGAACTGCTTGCCAAGTTGTACGAGGTGCTCGGCATATTCCACGCAATTCTGGAAGTGGACGTTATCATCCGCCATGCCATGTACCAACAACAGATTGCCATGCAAATTATTGGCACGGGTAAAGGCTGATGAGGCTTTGTAGCCTTCGGCGTTTTCTTTCGGAGTACGCATGAAACGTTCGCCGTATACGGTATCGTAATAGTTCCAGTCGGTAACCGGGGCAACGGCAACTCCTGCTTTGAATACCGGAGTTCCTTCGCTCATACTCATAATGGTCATATATCCGCCATAGCTCCACCCCCAGATTCCGATACGGTCTTTGTCTACATAAGGTTGGCGTCCTAAATACAGAGCGGTTTCCACTTGGTCTTTGGCTTCTTTGATGCCGAGATTCAGATAAGTGCTTTTGGCGAATTCCGCGCCGCGTCCACCTGTGCCTCGTCCGTCTACGCACGCTACGATATAGCCTTGGGATGCCATGTAGGTTTCCCAACTCACGCCGAATTTGTCAAGCACCTGTTGCGAACCGGGGCCGCTGTACTGATACATCAAAACCGGATATTTCTTACCAGCGGAGAAGTCTGCGGGTTTCATCATCCAGCCATTCAGCGTAATACCGTCAGAGGTTTGGAAAGAGAAGAACTCTTTCTTGGGTATAGCATATCCTTTTAATTTCTGTTTTAAAGCGGAGTTATCAACAAGCGTAGTCAGCGCCTTGCCGGTATTGTCGTTCAGAGTAATGACGGTCGGAGTGTCCGAACTTGAATAGCGGTTCATGAAATACTTCATATTTGTACTGAACTGCGCGCTGTTTGTGCCGGCTTGCGATGATAATTTAATCTTTTTGCCTTTACGGTCTATCTTGTAGATAGCACTGCGTAGCGGGCTTTCTTCGTTACTGCTGTAATAGAAACTGCCGTCTTCGGGGTCATAACCTAAAAAGTCTTGTATTTCGTAAGGGCCGGAAGTGACTTGCTTGATAAGGTTTCCGCCGATGCTATACCAGTACAAGTGGTTGTATCCGCTCTTTTCGCTGACAAAGCTGAAGTTCTCCGGATAGAAAATGATATTATCGAATACATTCTCACGGATATAAGTGTCGCTTTCGTCACGTACCGCTAACTTGCAGACGGTACTGCGGGGATCGGCAAAGTACAGGTCGAACCGGTTTTGGTGACGGTTCAGCGTCATTATGGCAAGTTTGCCAGGGTCTTGTGTGAAACGGATACGCGGAATATATCCCCCCTCTTCCAACGGAAGATTGATTTTGCGGGTTACTTTGGATTTGATGTCAAAAGTATGTACGGATACTTTCGAGTTCTTTTCGCCTGTCTTGGGATACTTGTAAGTATATTCTCCCGGGTATTTCTCATAAGGAGTAATATGGGGAGCTTCTCCGGCGAATACAGGAAATGTATAAGAGGGTACTTCCCGCTCGTCGAAACGGATGAATGCCAGCATCTTGCTGTCGGGACTGAACTCCAATGCGCGATTAAAGGAAAATTCCTCTTCGTACACCCAGTCGGGGATTCCGTTCAGTATTTCATTACGTTTGCCGTCTTCGGTCACTTGGCTTTCGCTGTTGCCGTAAAGTAATTTGACGAGGAAGATGTTGTTGTCACGCACGAACGCCACCTGATACCCGTCGGGTGAGAATACGGGCACCTGTTGTGGTCCGCCATCCGACAGTTTCTCTACTACATTGTTTATCTTACCGTCGAGATTTCGCTTTAAGCTATATATATAATGTACCGCCGTATAAGAGTGGCGGTAGATAGGAGTAGTTTCTGTCGCGATAAGCAGCTTGCTGCCGTCCGGAGCAAAACTGTAACTGTCGAATTTCTTGAACGGGCATTCGCGGGCGGTAGCGGCATCGAACAGCACTTCTACCGGTTTACCTGTTTTGAAGGAGTACTTGATGATTTGCGTCTTATCCGCATTCATTTGTGAATAGTGTTCACCATCTCCGGGGATAGGGATGACGCCTGAAATGCTTTGAGGAGTAAATTCTCCGGATATGATTTCTTTTAAATCGAGCGGTTTGCCGCTTTGGGCAAGACTTGCCAGTGTGCAAAGGCAGAAAAGAAGTGCAAAACTTATCTTTTTCATATCTTTTTAATTCGGTTGTTTTTTGCAAAGATACGATAAAGCGGAAATCTAATCTAATTAATAAATGATAAATTCCATTTTACATGGATGTAAAAAGAAAACCCGCTCTGCCTTTTTAGAGCAGAACGGGTTGCTGTCATTCAAAGATGATGATTAGAATAGGTGATGATTGGAATCAGTACATATTAGAGGCACTTTACTTTTCGTTGGTATTCGGCGATGGCGGCATCAAGGCGTTCGTGTGCGGTAGTATCACCGGGTACGTTGTGCGAAGGATGTATATACAACTTCACGCCACGGTCGGCAAGAATCTCGGCAACGGTGGTGATAGTCATCCACACCATTGTTACGAAACTCAGGGTAGACAAAGGACCCACCTTGTCAAAATGGTTTTTCAAAGGAACGGAAGCGTCTACCAAAGGCACGCAGGAGTCAACTACGATGTCGGCAATCTGAAAGAGGTTCTTACCACCGGAATGGCGGCTGGGTTTGTTTCCGGTTTCACCTGCCGAACCGTACACGATAACTTTCATTCCACGCTTCTTGGCTTCCAACGCTACGTCGATGTTCACGGCGTTGATGCCGGTATGAGAGAATATCCAGATACAATCCTTGGAATCGAAGTCATAGTTCTTCATGATTTCCTGTCCGTAGCCCTCTGCTCTTTCCAAGAAAAGGAACTGGTGGATACCCATCTGACCGATGATTTGCGTAAAGAACGTCAAAGGGAGTTCGCAAAGCGGGTGGAAGCCTACGAAACTGCCGATGCGCGGATACATCTCTTCAACGGGGATAGTGGCGTGACCGCAACCAAAGGTGTGAACCCAACGGCCTGCTTCAATAGCATCCGCCATAACGGTAGCTGCTTTTTTAATGTTCTCCAACTGAGTCGTTTCCAGCTTTTCCATGATGCCGTGGGCATTTTTTAACCATTCAAGTGCTAACATAATGTTTTGTTTTAGGGGGTTAATTATTTGAGTGAACGTTTAAATAATATAAGCATGATAATGAGCGAACCTATCATCATATAAGGATAAAATACTATGCCGCAGGCATATACGGAAACCATTCCCATAAGCCCGTTCATGGCAGCCTGTCCTACAAGAGCTATGGCGAGCGCTATGCTGAATGCCGTTCCTGACAATGCGGGATAGCGGGTGCCGAGAATACTCAGAATGACCGGATAAGTGGATGACAATCCCATTCCTACCAAGACCATACCCGTTGCGGCCCGTATGAATCCCGGAGACGCTGTCAGCAGGCCAAAGCCTATCGCAGTGAGGATAAGACTGTAGGGAAGTACGGTTGCCGGTTTTATCTTTTTGAAAATCACGATTTGCAGCATACGCGCCGCGGTAAGCCCCACGACCATACAGGTAAGCGCTATTAACGCCTGATTGGCGGGGATGTCGGTCACCTGTCCGAAATAGCTTGTAGACCAGTTGTTGCATACTCCTTCGATGCCGCTTTGGAAGAAGAGAATGGAGCTGAGCAATAGTAAGCTGCTCTCTTTCAGCAATCCCAATCCCTCTTTTACGGGAAAGCCTTGCGCTTGTTTGGGCGCGGGAAAACGTACGGGAATACAGAACAATATGCCTGCCAGCATAATGATACCTATGCCTTGCAGGATTGTTTCAAAAGAATAGTGTTCGGACAATACTCCCAACAGGCTTGGTATACCCAATGCTCCCAATCCGTAGAACATTCCCAAAAAGCTAAGCCGGGAACCTTTTTCCGATTCACCGGAAATATCAGACACCAAAGCGTTGGTTTCTCCATTAAGGATACCACCGCCCAGGCCTATACCTACTATGGAGAGTTGCAGGAGCGGGATGCTCTCAAAAAATATCAATCCTTCCAGTCCCGATAATACAATGATACAACTGGGTACCAGCAAGGCCTTGTGTCCGAAACGATCGACAATAGGACCGAAAATCAGCGAGCCTATCAGCATGCCGAGAGGAAGGAACGTTACCAGTGATGTTGTTTGTAATCCGCTTAATCCCAGCTTGGTGACGAGAGAGGGTAGTACCGAACCCAGCGTAATCATTGAAACGCCGAAGAAACACATTCCGATACACGCTGCCGTGAATACGAGATTTTTATGATAGCCGTTATTCATACAAATGGTTTTTGATGGCAAGAAATGCTGCTCCTATCAATCCGGCGTTTCCGGACAATTGAGAAGGTACAAATTCGGCTTGCCTGATGCTGATGGGTTGCGCCCATTTGCAAGCTTCTTTGTAAATGTCGTCTATGAATATGCCGGCAGGGCCGAATACGCCGCCACCCCATATTACCTTTTGAGGATTCAATAAACTGACAAGGTTGGCTGCTCCCATACCCCACATCTCAACGGCCTTTTGCAATACCGATACGGCAATGGGGTCTCCCTCGTTATAGGCGCTGAATACATCATAGGCGGAGATGCGGCAAATAGGTTTCTGGCGTAATTTTCCTTTATAGGCCTTGTTGGCTCGTACGGCATCGCGAACCCGTGCTCCGATTCCGTTGCCCGATGCGTAATACTCGAAACATCCGCAAGCCTTATAATCTTCTTTATAAGGCGGCTGAAGAGCCATCCAGCCTGTTGCTCCGATAATATCGCTGGCGCCGTGCAGCACATGACCGTCAATAATGATACCGGCGCCGATGCCCGTACCTACGGCGATGAATACCGCGCTGTGACAGTTTTTTGCGGCGCCTTGCCACATTTCACCATACATATAGCAGGTACGGTCGCTGTCGATATAGATGTCTACTTCAGGGGGAGTGACACAGCGCAACTCTTCGTACAGCGGATAATTGTCCCAGCCGGGTATGTTGGGGGCCCATACGCGGTTGGTTTGGGAATAGACGATTCCCGGAATGCATACGCCCACACCGTCGATTTGTATGCGGCTCTTACGTGCCACCGTGAGTAGCTTGGCCAGAATATCTGCTGCGAGTTTGCCGACTTCGTGCCCTGTTCTGCCTTTTAGAAGACGTTTCCTGTTGAACATCATACTCCCGTCAGAAAGAAAAATGGCGCTGGCTATTTTGGTGCCGCCTATGTCGAGTGCAATTGTTGCCATGGCGTATAGTATTTATAGGTTGATTCACTAAGGTCGTATGCAAAGCTATGAATTTATTTCAATCTCCATGCTTTTAAAACTATAAATTTGTATGTAAAAAGTGTAACTAATCACTAAAATATGTTTTCTTTGATGATGGTTGAATGTATGATTAATATCATAATTGCTTTAAAATCAACTGGCGTAACATTTTTTAGTGCAGCCTAAAATGAATGTGTTTATGTTTATTAACAAATATAAAGTTTGCCTATGGCAGTTATTAAGACATCTGAACCGTTTTCCATTAGCAAAAACCGAAGAAAAGTCTTATTTTTGTTTCTAAATAACATAAACTTATGAGTGTGACACCTCTTTATAATGAATTCCCTTCGTTTCTGAAACGTTATTTTCCGTATAAGGTACAGAAAATCTCGTTGAATGCCGGGTTTACCTGTCCCAACCGTGACGGGAACAAGGGATATGGCGGCTGTACCTATTGTAATAACCAGACTTTTAATCCCGACTATTGCCGTACGGAAAAGCCGATAAGCCTGCAACTGGAAGAAGGTAAACGTTTCTTTGCCCACAAATACCCTGAAATGAGGTATCTGGCATACTTTCAGGCTTATACCAACACGTACGGAGAACTGGAATCCTTGAAGCGAAAGTACGAAGAGGCATTGTCCGTAGACGATGTGGTGGGGCTGGTTATCGGTACCCGCCCGGACTGTATGCCGGACGACCTGCTCCGGTATCTGGAAAATATCAATAAGCATACTTTTCTTTTAGTGGAATACGGTATCGAAAGCACCTGTGACGAAACGCTCCGCCGCATTAACCGAGGGCATACTTTTCAAACTACCGTCGATGCGGTACAGCGGACTGCCGCTTGCGGAATATTGACAGGCGGGCATGTAATCCTGGGACTGCCGGGCGAAACTCATCCAACCATTGTGGCGCAGGCGCGAGAGTTGTCACACTTGCCGCTTACTACGCTGAAAATGCATCAGTTGCAACTGATACGCGGTACCCGTATGGCCTTGGAGTATGAGCGGCATCCTGAGGATTTCCATCTTTTCGGTGTCGAAGAGTATATCGACCTGGTGATAGATTATGTAGAGCATCTTCGTCCGGATATCGTTTTGGAACGTTTTGTCTCTCAGTCTCCCAAAGACCTGCTTATCGCGCCCGACTGGGGACTGAAAAATTATGAATTTAACCACCGGGTTCAAAAAAGAATGAAAGAACTTGATGCATATCAAGGGAAGAAGTATGAAATGTGAGAAAAAAAACTTATTTTTGCCGCTGATAAATATGGAATCAATCTAAATTAGAGGACAATGACAATGAACTCAAAAACAGCGATAAAAGGAAAAATCCATTACGTGGGAGTGAATGACCGTAACAAGCATTTGTTTGAAGGCATGTGGCCCTTGCCCTACGGAGTGTCTTACAACTCCTACCTGATAGACGATGAAATGGTGGCGCTGGTGGATACCGTGGATATCTGCTACTTTGAGATATACCTTCGGAAGATAAAAAGCATCATAGGCGAACGCCCCATCCAGTATCTTATCATCAACCATATGGAACCGGACCATTCCGGCTCTATCCGCTTAATCAAGCAGCATTACCCCAACATCGTCATCGTGGGCAACAAGCAGACGTTTGGCATGATAGAAGGTTTCTACGGCGTGACGGGCGAACAATATATGGTAAAGGATGAGGATTTCCTTGCTTTAGGCCACCACAAGCTCCGTTTCTATATGACCCCGATGGTGCACTGGCCCGAAACGATGATGACTTTTGACGAAACGGAGGGCGTGCTCTTCTCCGGCGACGGATTCGGTTGTTTCGGTACGCTCGACGGCGGTTTCCTCGATACGCGTATCAACCTGGATAAGTATTGGGACGAAATGGTGCGTTACTACTCCAACATCGTAGGCAAGTACGGCTCTCCCGTGCAGAAGGCGTTGGCAAAGCTGGGCGGGCTGCCCATCTCCACCATTTGCTCTACGCACGGACCGGTGTGGACGGACAACATTTCCAAAGTTATCGGTATCTACGACCGCTTGAGCCGTTATGCCGCCGAAGAGGGTGTTGTAATAGCCTACGGCTCCATGTACGGCAATACCGAACAGATGGCGGAAGCAATCGCTGCGGAACTTTCCGCTCAAGGCATCAAAAACATCGTGATGCACAACGTCAGCAAGAGCAATCCGTCTTACATCATAGCCGATATATTCAAATACCGGGGGCTGATAATCGGAAGCCCCACTTATAGCAACCAGATTTATCCGGAGATAGAGTCATTGCTCTCCAAGATATTGGTGCGCGAGGTGAAGGGCCGTTATCTGGGTTATTTCGGTTCGTTCTGCTGGGCGGGCGCAGCCGTGAAGCGTATGGGTGAATTTGCCGAGAAGAGCAAATTTGAAATCGTAGGCGATCCGGTGGAAATGAAGCAGGCCATGAAGGACATTACCTATGAACAATGCGAAAACCTGGCGTGCGCCATGGCGGAGCGTTTGAAAAAAGATAGAAAATGATAATAAACCTCCAATTTATTAACCTAATAAAATAATCGTAATGAGACTAATCATTCAACCGGATTATCAATCCGTATCACAGTGGGCGGCACATTATGTAGCTGCCAAAATCAAAGCCGCTAATCCGACACCTGAAAAACCGTTTGTATTGGGATGCCCTACCGGCTCTTCGCCTCTGGGTATGTACAAGGCCTTGATTGACCTGAACAAGAAAGGCATCATATCTTTCCAGAACGTGGTGACTTTCAACATGGACGAATATGTAGGCTTGCCGAAGGAACATCCCGAAAGCTACTATTCTTTTATGTGGAATAACTTCTTCAGTCACATCGATATCAAGCCGGAGAATACCAACATCCTGAACGGTAACGCTGCCGACCTCGATGCCGAATGTGCACGTTATGAGGAAAAGATTAAGTCTTACGGCGGTATCGACCTCTTTATGGGCGGTATAGGTCCCGACGGACACATCGCTTTCAACGAACCGGGTTCTTCTTTGTCGTCACGTACCCGTCAGAAAACTCTGACTACCGATACTATCATCGCCAACTCCCGCTTCTTTGACAACGATGTCAGCAAAGTTCCCAAAACGTCTTTGACTGTAGGTGTAGGTACCGTGCTCAGCGCAAGAGAAGTCATGATTATTGTAAACGGCCACAACAAGGCTCGCGCTCTTTATCATGCAGTGGAAGGACCTGTGATGCAGATGTGGACAATCAGCGCGCTGCAAATGCATGAAAAAGGAATCATCGTTTGCGACGATGCCGCTACCGCAGAACTGAAAGTAGGTACATATCGTTACTTCAAAGATATCGAAGCGGAACATCTTGACCCGGCTTCTTTGCTGAAATAACAAAGAGATATGATATAGACAGACGGCTGCCCGTTCCTCTCACCATGGGAAGAACGGGCAGTCTTCTTATATATGTGATTATCCGCCTTTATACCCTTGATTGATAAATCGTACGCTTTATCCCCCTTCCTCTGCCGAGTCTGTTTATCTCTTTCCTAAGTTGAGCTATAATTAAAAGCCTATTAAACTATCATTAAAAGCCTTTTAATAGGATATTAAAAGGCTTTTAATGATATCTCCCCCGTAGGCTCATCCCGACTCATCCCGGAGAATAATCATTGTCATTTATACAATCGGGATAGAACACACAAAACTCCTGCCTTATACATGCTTTGCGGTTCCTTGCTTCACCAGTCATCCCGCCTTCTGTCCGAGACACCTGATGTAAGTGAACCTTTTTTAATGAAGAATGAAGAATTATGAATGAAGAATCAGCTGCGCGATTACACCGCATGGCAATTCTTCATTCATAATTCTTCATTCTTCATTAAAAAGCTCCGTATGGCTGATGTGTTACATAACATTGTTTAGTAACACAGACGTTTTATTGCTTTTCTTTTGATTAATTTCTAATTTGCGGCTCACTAAAATAATGGCATACGGAAGCATGCTGAGTATTCACTTTAAATCTTATATATCATGAAAGTATATCAGACGAATGAAATTAAGAACATTGCCCTCCTTGGCAATGACGGCTCGGGTAAAACCACTCTCACGGAAGCGCTGCTCTTTGAGAGTGGTATTATAAAACGTCGCGGTAGAATTACTGCCAAGAATACGGTCAGCGATTACTTTCCGGTGGAACAGGAATATGGCTATTCTGTGTTTTCCACCGTTTATCATGTGGAGTGGAACGGTAAGAAACTGAATATTATAGACTGTCCGGGTAGTGACGACTTTGTGGGAGCGGCCATGACGGCTCTCAATGTAACCGATACGGCTATTCTGCTGCTGAACGGGCAATACGGTCCTGAAGTAGGTACTCAAAATCATTTCCGCTATACGGAGAAGCTGGGCAAACCGGTTATTTTCCTTGTAAACCAGCTCGACCATGAGAAGTGCGACTATGATATGGTACTGGAACAGTTGCAGTCAATTTACGGTTCTAAGGTAGTTCCCGTTCAATATCCGTTGGCTACCGGACCGAATTTCAATTCGTTGATTGATGTACTTCTGATGAAAAAATATTCGTGGGGGCCGGAAGGCGGAGCGCCCACTATAGAAGATGTTCCCGCGGAGGAAATGGAAAAAGCGACTGCCATGCATAAAGCATTGGTAGAGGCTGCTGCCGAGCACGATGAAACTTTAATGGAGAAATTCTTCGAACAGGATTCTCTGACCGAAGACGAAATGCGTGAGGGTATCCGCAAGGGGTTGGCTTCTCGCGGTATGTTCCCCGTATTCTGCGTGTGTGCGGGAAAGGACATGGGTGTGCGCCGTTTGATGGAGTTCCTGGGTAATGTTGTTCCGTTTGTAGACGAAATGCCTCCGGTGCACAATACACGCGGCGAAGTGGTGAAACCCGACTCCAACGGACCTACTTCCTTGTATTTCTTCAAGACTGCCGTTGAGCCGCATATCGGTGACGTGCAGTATTTCAAGGTGATGAGCGGCAAAGTACACGAAGGAGATGACTTTACCAATGCCGACCGCGGTTCGAAAGAACGCATTGCGCAGATTTACGCATGTGCGGGAGCCAACCGTATCAAGGTGGAAGAAATGGTGGCCGGCGATATCGGCTGTACGGTGAAGCTGAAAGACGTGCATACGGGCAATACGCTGAATGCCAAAGGCGCTGAAAACCGTTTCAACTTTATCAAATATCCGAATTCCAAATATTCCCGTGCCATCAAACCGCTGAATGAAGCCGATACGGAAAAGATGATGGCTATCTTGAACCGTATGCGTGAGGAAGACCCGACATGGGTTATCGACCAGTCTAAGGAGTTGCGTCAGACCATTGTACACGGACAGGGTGAATTCCACCTGCGCACACTGAAGTGGCGTTTGGAGAACAATGAGAAATTGCAGATTAAGTTTGAAGAGCCGAGAATCCCGTATCGTGAAACCATCACGAAAGCTGCCCGTGCCGACTATCGCCATAAGAAACAATCCGGTGGAGCCGGTCAGTTCGGTGAAGTTCACTTGATTGTGGAACCTTATTATGAAGGTATGCCGATGCCGGAAACTTATAAGTTCAACGGACAGGAATTCAAGATGAACGTGAAAGGCGTTGAGGAAGTGCCATTGGAATGGGGCGGCAAACTGGTATTTGTGAATAGTATTGTGGGTGGTTCCATCGATGCCCGTTTTATGCCTGCCATTCTGAAAGGCATCATGTCGCGTATGGAGCAAGGTCCGCTGACCGGTTCGTATGCCCGTGACGTACGTGTTATCGTATACGACGGTAAGATGCACCCGGTAGATTCCAATGAAATCTCTTTCATGCTGGCGGGACGTAATGCGTTCAGTGAGGCGTTTAAGAATGCCGGTCCGAAGATTTTGGAACCTATATATGATGTAGAGGTGTTTGTTCCTTCCGATAAGATGGGTGATGTGATGGGTGACCTGCAAGGACGCCGCGCTATGATTATGGGTATGAACAGCGAAGCCGGTTATGAAAAACTGATTGCCAAAGTGCCTTTGAAGGAAATGTCCTCGTACTCTACGGCATTGAGTTCGTTAACAGGCGGTCGTGCTTCGTTCATTATGAAGTTTGCAAGTTATGAACTTGTTCCGAGCGATGTACAGGATAAACTTATCAAGGAATTTGAAGCAAAACAAGCTGAAGAATAGAATTTTTTAATAAATGGTTGAAGCCGTTATTCGCTCATCGTGAGGAATGACGGCTTTTTTATTAACACAGATTAAGAATATGGGGAAATGTGAATGTTAATATTTAATTTTTTATTAAATTTGCAAACCAAAGGTGTCTCATTTTGTTATAATGCTCGTAATACAACTTAAAAAACCTTCTACGGTTAATTAACGAGAACACCCGGTTAAATCAGGTTAATTGGTTAGGAGTGTTAATTAGGGAGTGTTAATTTTGTGACTATGAAAAAGTCGACAATATGGATATTAGGCGTCGTTATGGGCCTTTCTTTCATCAGTTTGCTGTATCTGCAGATCAGCTATATTGAGGAAATGGTGAAGATGCGTAACGAGCAATTTGATGAATCGGTGAAGCGTGCTTTAATGGCTGCTTCAAAAGATGTGGAGTCTGCGGAGGTTGACCGTTGGTTGCGGGAGGATATCTCCGAAGCGGAGAAGAAAGCGTGGGAGCAGAGCTCGCAAGGTAAAGGAGTGGTGCAGACGCAGCGTTTTACGGTTACATCGCCGGACGGAACCAGATATTCGGCTATCGAACTGAAAACATTTACCAACGAAGCGTCGGAACTGCCCAGGGCAATGATTTCGCGTAAACATGGAACGAAAACCATACCTCAAACGTCACGTTCGCTGGCAGATGCCATCAAGAATCGTTATCTGTATCAACGGGCTTTGCTGGATGAGGTAGCTTGGCAGATGATTTACCGTGCCAGTGACAAGCCGATAGAGGAGCGGGTGAATTTCAAGAATTTAGACCAGTATCTGAAATCGGGACTGATTGACAACGGTATCGAGTTGAACTATCACTTCAAAGTGATAGACCGGGACGGCAGGGAAGTTTATCGCTGTTCGGATTATAGTGATGACGGTAGCGAGAGTTCTTACTCGCAGCCTTTATTCCTGAACGATCCGCCTGCGCGTATGAGTATCGTTAAGATACATTTCCCGGGGAAAAGGGATTATATCTTCGATTCGGTCAGCTTTATGATTCCGTCGATGATATTTACCTTCGTTCTGTTGATAACGTTCATCTTCACGATTTACATCGTGTTCCGCCAAAAGAAACTGACGGAGATGAAGAATGACTTTATCAATAATATGACGCACGAGTTCAAGACGCCGATTTCAACCATTTCGTTGGCGGCGCAGATGTTGAAGGACCCGGCAGTAGGTAAATCGCCGGCAATGTTCCAGCATATATCCGGTGTCATTAATGATGAGACGAAACGACTTAGGTTCCAGGTAGAGAAAGTTCTCCAAATGTCGATGTTCGACAGGCAGAAGGCGACATTGAAAATGAAAGAACTGGATGCCAATGAACTGATTACCGGAGTAATCAATACGTTCGCTTTAAAAGTGGAGCGGTACAATGGAAAAATTGAGTCGGATTTGACGGCGACCGACCCGATTATCTTTGCAGATGAAATGCATATCACGAATGTTATTTTCAATCTCATGGATAATGCGGTGAAGTATAAAAGACCGGATGTGGACTTGCAATTAATGGTGAAGACCTGGAATGAACCGGGCAAACTGATGATTTCCGTGCAAGACAACGGTATAGGTATTAAGAAAGAAAACTTAAAAAAGATATTTGACAAGTTCTATCGCGTGCATACAGGTAATCTGCACGATGTTAAAGGCTTCGGACTTGGTTTGGCTTATGTAAGAAAGATTATTCAAGACCATAAGGGAACTATCCGGGCGGAAAGCGGACTGAATGTCGGAACTAAATTTATTATTGCATTACCTTTATTAAAAAATTGATTGATATGGATGAGAAACTGCGTATTTTATTGTGCGAAGATGATGAGAATCTTGGCATGCTTTTAAGAGAATATTTACAGGCCAAAGGTTATGCTGCCGAGTTATATCCCGATGGAGAAGCAGGATACAAAGCTTTCCTGAAGAATAAATATGACTTGTGTGTGTTTGACGTAATGATGCCGAAGAAAGACGGTTTTACATTGGCGCAGGAGGTTCGTGCCGCAAATGCTGAAATCCCTGTTATCTTCTTGACGGCTAAAACTTTGAAGGAAGATATTCTGGAAGGTTTCAAAATCGGTGCGGACGATTACATCACCAAACCGTTCAGCATGGAAGAGCTGACTTTCAGAATTGAAGCTATCTTGAGACGTGTTCGTGGCAAGAAGAACAAGGAAAGCAGTATCTACAAGATTGGTAAGTTTACCTTTGATACCCAGAAGCAGATTCTGTCAACACCTGAAAAACAGACTAAGTTGACTACAAAAGAATCGGAATTGTTGGGCTTGCTTTGTGCGCATGCCAATGAGATTTTGCAACGCGACTTTGCATTGAAGACTATCTGGATTGACGATAACTACTTCAATGCACGTAGCATGGACGTATATATCACCAAACTGCGTAAGCACCTGAAAGAAGATGAATCTATCGAGATTATCAATATTCACGGAAAGGGATATAAACTGATTACTCCGGAGGCCGAGTCCTAAACAGGACTTGGTTTTCGGACAACGGAAAATAAAAAAAGGCGATTGCACTGCAACCGCCTTTTTTTATTTCTTTTTCTCGGTATTAATCCGCAATTCTCTTGTTGATAAGAATGTAAGAAATCAATCCTATTACAATTAAAACAGCGCTGGTACCCAGAATCGCGTTGTTATTTACATTGCCGGTAAAAGAACATGCAACCAAGATTACAGCTCCTACCAAGATTAATATCAATCCCAGATTTTTTAATAAGCCTTTCATGTGTGTGTATTTTAATAGATTATTATTTTCATATTCTTGTCACAAAGAAAAGCATAATTCTTTAACAAGCGAAATTATTTTTGCAAAAAAACTATTATTCGACCTAATTTAATGAAGAATGAGGAATAAAGGATGAAAAATGAAGGATGAAGAATGAACGTTTGGCTGTATCAATGACTGCACCGCGCCAATATCCCATCAAATAATTCTTCATTCTTCATTTTTCGTTCTTCATTCTCTTAATCTTTCGTATTGAAAAAGATTTTTCTCAGTACTTCCTGGCTGACGCTTAACTCTTCAATGGTGATATCTTGTAATGCTTCCTTTAGCGTCTGATTAGCTATGACGCGGGCACGCTCCTCCAACTCCTTACCGTCTTTGGTAAGGTGTATCAGGTTGGTACGACGGTCTTTTTTATCGGATATGCGTACAACAAGATGCTGGCGTTCCATGTTATCTATGAGGCGGGTCATACTGGGCTTGTCTTTAAAAGTTGCATTACACAACTCTTGTTGCGTCACTCCGTCTTTTTCCCATAAAAAGATGAGGACAGTCCACTGCTCGGGAGTGATTTCCAAACCGTTTTGCCTGAAGTTACGTGATAATTTGCGGTTAATGGCAGCAGATACTTTGCCGTTCAGGATGGCAAATATCAGCCGGATGTCAAAGTTAAATTGCTCTATCATGAAATTATTGTTTAAACAACTTTGCAAATATAGTATAAGTTGGATACAATACAAAATAAGTCCGCTTATTTTTGCAGTTCAAAATAAAATGCCTACCTTTGCACCCGCATTTAATAAACGAATAATTTATTTATTTAATTAAACGAGTATGAATCAATACGAAACCGTTTTCATTTTGACTCCCGTTTTGTCTGATGTTCAGATGAAGGAAGCGGTAGAAAAATTCAAAGGCATCCTTACTGCTGAAGGTGCCGAGATTGTGAATGAAGAAAACTGGGGACTGAAAAAGCTGGCTTATCCGATCCAGAAGAAGTCAACCGGTTTTTATCAGCTGATTGAGTTCAATGCAGAACCTACTGTCATTGAGAAACTGGAATTAAATTTCCGTCGTGACGAGCGCGTTATCCGCTTCTTGACTTTCAAGCAAGACAAGTACGCTGCTGAATACGCTGCGAAGAGAAGAAGTGTTAAATCAACTAAAAAGGAGGATTAATCATGGCACAACAAGTTCAATCAGAAATCAGATATTTAACTCCGCCCTCAGTAGACGTTAAGAAGAAAAAATACTGCCGTTTCAAAAAGAGCGGTATTAAGTACATCGACTACAAAGATCCTGAATTCTTGAAGAAATTCTTGAATGAGCAAGGTAAAATCCTTCCGCGTCGTATTACCGGTACTTCTTTGAAGTTCCAACGTCGTGTAGCTCAAGCTGTGAAGAGAGCACGTCACTTGGCGTTGCTGCCCTATGTAACTGACATGATGAAATAATAGGAGGAGGAAAGTATGGAAATTATATTGAAAGAAGACATAGTAAACTTGGGTTATAAGAACGATATCGTAACCGTAAAATCCGGTTATGGTCGTAACTACCTCATCCCGACAGGAAAAGCTGTCATCGCTTCTCCTGCTGCAAAGAAAATGCTGGCTGAAGAGCTGAAACAACGCGCTCACAAGTTGGAGAAAATCAAAAAGGACGCTGAAGAACTGGCTGCTAAGCTGGAAGGCGTATCTTTGAAGATTGCTACTAAGGTTAGCGCAACCGGCACTATCTTCGGTTCAGTTGGTAATATCCAGATTGCTGAAGAGTTGGCTAAATTGGGTCATAACATCGATCGTAAGATTATCGTTGTTAAAGACGCAGTGAAAGAAGTTGGTAACTACAAAGCTATCGTTAAACTGCACAAAGAGGTTTCTGTAGAAATTCCTTTCGAAGTAGTTGCTGAAGAAGCATAAATATAGAATTCTATATAAAGGGAAAGCCTGGTTTCTGAAAAGAAACCGGGCTTTTTTGATTCCTTGTCATTCAGAGTGAGCGAAGAATTTCCTCTCTCTGCATTTAAGAAAAGGAATTCTTCGCTCGCTCTGAATGACAAATATGTTTGTGGGAATAGATACTTGTAGATATAAAAAAAGTCTGTCCGTACTTTCGTACGTCAGACTTTCAATTCTCTCTAATGTTGTACTGAAATTATTCAGCTACAACTGCTGCGCTATCTGCTGCAGTTGTGTCAGCTACTGCGGCTGCTGCTTCAGCTGCTGCTGCTTCTACAGCTGCGATTGAGTCAGCGATACGGATTGAATCAGCTGTTGCTTGTTCAGCGTTAGCTGCTTTGTTACCACAAGATGCGAAAGATACTGCTACGATAGCTACGGCCATCAAAACTAATTTTTTCATTTTCTTTACTTTTAAAACGTAATACAATCAATTGCTTTATTAAAACGATGCAAAGGTATGTACTTTTTAGATACGTTGTTCTCCAAAACCCAACTTTTTTTATAATTTTTTTTGAGGAAAGCCCGTTTTTCCCGCTTTAAGCATGTTCTATAACATATTAATCTTCTGCGATACTGTTATATAAATACCTTTTGATGCTTCTTTTGGGAGTTTTCTCAAATTCTGTAGGATAAAGCTGTATCTGGCTGACTTTTTCGTAAGCGGCAACGCTGTTATTCAGGCTTTTGAGATTTTCGTCCATAATGGTCTTCAGGTTTTCCGGATTATTCAATCCTAAGGAATCCAATGCTTCGTAGTCGGCATAAACCAAAGCTACCAATTTCTTATTACGTTCAATTACAAGGCTTTCCAGGACAAACGGCATGTTGTTGAGGCGGGCCTCTATTTCTTCCGGAAAGATATTCTGTCCGCTGGAGCTTAGAATCATGGTTTTGCTGCGTCCGCGGATATAAAGGTTGTTGTTGTCGTCCAAAGTACCTAAGTCACCGGTACGCAGCCAGCCGTCCTCGGTAAAAACTTCTTTGGTGGCTTCCGGATTCTTATAATAACCAACCATTACGTTTTCACCGCGTACCTGTATCTCGCCCAGTCGGTCATCCGGATTTTCTTTATAGATGCGGGCTTCCATGATGTCGAGCACCCGTCCGGAAGAGGTCGTTACGAATTCGTTCCATGGGGCGTAGCTGATAAGCGGGGCACATTCCGTCATGCCGTAACCGATGGTGAAAGGGAATTTGATGCGATGAAAGAATTCCTCCACTTCCGGATTCATGGCGGCGCCGCCGATGATGACTTCCTTGAACCGGCCACCCAGCGCATCTACCAGTTTCTTGCGGATTTGCCCGTATATCTGTCCGTCCAGCAAAGGAATGCTGAGCGCCCATTTCATGGACTTTTTGTTGATAATAGGCTGAATGACATTCTTGTATATCTTTTCAATCACAAGGGGGACGGTTATAATCAGATTGGGTTTTACTTCTTCAAATGCCTTCATCAGGATTTTGGGAGAAGGAATTTTGCCCAACAACGTGACATGAGTGCCCACAGCCGTAGCGGTCAGGAAGTCGAAAGCGCAACCGTAAGCATGTGCTAACGGCAGGAAAGAGAGCACTTTATCACCTTTCTTCAGTAATTCGGTACGGATGCCGAAAGTTACGTTACCTGCCAGGTTGTTTCCGGTCAGCATAACGCCTTTGCTGAAACCCGTCGTACCCGAAGTATAGTTCAACAACATTATTTTGTCATTGGAAAGGTCGGTATAAGTCACATTTTCCCGTGTGAAACCATTCGGATAGGTTTCTTCCATTTTATCACCCAGATGTTTGAGGAAACGTTGGATAGTCTCTCCGTCACGCTGATACAGGCAGCGGAAATCGTTGAGAGAGAATACTCCGCGCAAGCCGGTAAGCCGTTCTTCTTCCAGATGCTCCCAAATGACATCGCTGGTGAAGAGGAATACTGATTCGGAATGATTAACGATGTGATGTACATCATTGGGGTTGAAATCCTGCAGGATAGGAACTACGATACCGCCATAAGTGATAACCGCCATATAAGCGATGCACCAGCGGGCATTATTCTTGCCGATAACCGCTATCTTATCGCCGCGGCGCAGGCTGCAATGCTTGAATAACAGGTGTAATTTGGCAATTTCTTGCGCAACTTCTCCGTAGGTATAACTTTCGTTTTCTCCATAATCGGTATAACAGGGGAGGTCCCAATTCTCGCGGAAACTATGCTCGTATAGCTTGATAAAGTTTTCTTGTATCATTGCACGTTTTTTGATGAATTGTGCAAAAGTAGGAAAAATATAATAATAATGTGTACCTTTGTCGTGAAAATGTGATTTAGGCTCATGATAGATACCAATATATTTCAAGATAAGACAGCGGTTTACTATACGTTGGGGTGCAAGCTGAATTTCTCGGAGACCTCGACTATCGGTAAGATTTTGCGGGAGGCAGGCGTGCGTACGGCGCGCAAGGGAGAGAAAGCGGATATATGTGTGGTAAACACCTGTTCGGTTACCGAAGTAGCGGATAAGAAGTGCCGCCAGGCCATTCATCGTTTGGTGAAGCAGCATCCGGGAGCTTTTGTGGTGGTAACGGGGTGTTATGCCCAGTTGAAGCCGGATGCCGTGGCAAAGATAGAAGGCGTGGACGTGGTGCTGGGGGCGGAGCAGAAGAAAGACCTGCTTCAATATCTGGGTGACTTGAAAAAGCATGAAAGCGGTGAGGCTTATACCTCCGCTTTGAAAGATATCCGTTCGTTCGCTCCGTCGTGCTCGCGCGGCGACCGTACCCGTTTCTTCTTGAAAGTGCAGGACGGTTGCGATTATTACTGCTCTTATTGCACCATTCCTTTTGCCCGCGGACGCAGTCGTAACGGAAGTATTGCCTCTCTTGTGGAGCAGGCTCGTCAGGCGGCGGCCGAAGGCGGTAAGGAGATTGTCTTGACAGGAGTAAACATCGGTGATTTCGGCAAATCGACAGGGGAAACTTTTTTTGATTTGGTGAAAGCGCTGGACGAAGTGGAAGGCATCGAACGCTATCGTATATCTTCTATCGAGCCTAACTTGCTGACGGACGAAATCATTGAGTTCGTATCCCGTTCCAAGCGGTTCATGCCTCATTTCCATATCCCGTTGCAATCGGGTAGCGATGAAGTGTTGAAACTGATGCGCAGGCGATATGATACGGCTTTATTTGCTTCTAAAGTGAGGCGGATAAAGGAAGTGATGCCTGATGCCTTTATCGGCGTGGACGTAATTGTGGGTACCCGTGGAGAAACGGAAGAATACTTTGAACAGGCCTACCGGTTTATTCAAGGCCTGGATGTGACGCAGCTTCATGTGTTCAGCTATTCCGAACGTCCGGGCACGCAGGCCTTGAAGATAGACCATGTGGTATCCTCCGAGGAAAAGCACAGACGCAGCCAGCTTCTGCTGGAATTGTCGGACGAAAAGACACGCGCATTTTACGCCCGCCATATCGGGCAGACAATGCCGGTTCTGTTGGAGCGCTCTAAACCGGGAACACCTATGCACGGCTTTACTCCGAATTATATCCGGGTGGAAGTACCGCATGATGATGCGTTGGATAATCAGGTAATTCCGGCGCGTATGGGTGATTTTAATGAAGAAGGCACGGCTCTTTTGGGAGTGCTTGGCGATAAGGGATTGGCAGATAAGTAATCAGTAATAAGGAATTGACAAGGTGAAATCGAGATTGATTTATTGGTTGACTTATGCAGGCATGTGGTTGTTGGCCTTGTGGCCTTTTAAGGCGCTTTATGCGCTATCCGACGGGCTTTGCTTTTTGATGCATCACGTCGTGCACTATCGGCGCAGAGTGGTACGCACTAATTTGCGCCATGCATTTCCCGAAAAGTCCGAGACGGAACTGCGGGATATAGAACGCGGGTTCTATCGTTATATCTGCGATTATATGCTGGAAGAGGTGAAGATGCTGCGCATGTCTTTCAAGGAACTCTGCCGGCGCATGGAATATGACAATAAGGAAGAGTACCTTGCCATGATCGAGAAACATGGCGGCATTGTGTTGCTCATACCGCATTATGCTAATTTCGAGTGGATTACGGGAATGAGCAGTATTATGCAAGAGGGAGATATACCGGTACAAATCTATAAACCGCTGCACAATAAATATATGGATGCGATGTTTAAACGCATCCGTGCCCGCTTCGGCGGTTACAATGTGCCCAAACATTCTACGGCGCGTGAAATTATCAAACTGCGTCGTGACAATAAACGTGTGGCGGTGGGAATGATAACCGATCAGTCTCCCAATCCTAACGAGGCGCATCATTGGACAACCTTCCTGAATCAGGATACCGGTTTTATGGACGGTGCCGAGCGCATAGCGAAACTCATGGATTTCCCCGTATTCTATTGCGAATTGAAGAAGCAGGGGAGGGGCTATTGCCGTGTCCGGTTTGACTTGATAACCGAAACGCCGAAGGCAACTGCCGACGGTGAGATAACGGAATGTTTTGCCCGCCGTTTGGAGCAGACAATTCGTAGGGAACCGCCCTATTGGTTCTGGTCGCATAAGCGTTGGAAACTAAAGCGTGAAGATGCCATACAACATGGATAAGACAGCCGTTGTCATATTAAACTGGAACGGATGTGAAATGCTTCGTTCGTTTCTTCCTTCCGTAATACACTGTTCCAAAACGGAAGGCGCGGAAATTTATGTGGCGGATAACGGTTCGACGGATGCTTCCGTCGATATGCTCCGACAAGAATTCCCGTCCGTACATCTTATTATATTAAAAGAAAATCTCGGTTTTGCCGAGGGATATAATCTTGCCTTGCAACAAGTATCCGCCGAATATGTGGTGTTGCTTAATTCCGATGTGGAAGTGACCGAACACTGGTTGGCGCCACTCATAAACTATATGGACGCCCATCCTGAGGTTGCGGCGTGCCAACCTAAAATCCGGAGTTGGCGTCAAAAAGAACTGTTTGAATATGCGGGAGCAGCCGGCGGATTTATAGACCGCTACGGTTATCCCTTCTGCCGGGGACGGATAATGAGTGTAGTGGAGAAGGACAACGGGCAGTATGATACTGTCATTCCGGTGTTTTGGGTTACAGGAGCCGCCCTGTTTATCCGTCAGAAAGACTATCGGGATGCCGGCGGACTGGATGGCCGTTTCTTTGCCCACATGGAGGAGATTGACTTGTGCTGGCGGCTTCGCGCCCGCGGACGGATGCTGGTTTGCGTGCCCCAAAGTACCGTCTATCATGTAGGCGGTGCAACCTTGAAGAAAGAGAACCCTCATAAGACCTTTCTCAATTTTCGTAACAATCTTGTAATGCTCTATAAGAATCTGCCGCAGGAAGAGTTGGCCTTTGTGATGCGTGCGCGTGCGGTTCTTGATTATGTGGCAGCCCTGAGTTTTCTGCTGAAAGGGCAGTTTCCCAATATGTGGGCGGTGATTCGCGCACGCCGTGCATTCCGTTTGCTTCGTCCCTCGTTTGCGGACGCCCGTAGGGAGAACCTGAAAAAAACATCCCTTCCGGTGATTCCCGAACGGACAAAAAGCAGTATCTTGGTACAGTTTTATCTGCGCGGGAAGAAATGCTTCTCTCGATTGTAAGAACTGTTATCTGTTTCCGATTGTTTATTTGTTAAAGTTATTAGCTTATGGAAAGATTGGTTAGAAAGATTGGCTTGGTGGCGCATGATGCCATGAAGAAAGACCTCATCGAGTGGGTGCTTTGGAATTCGGAACTGCTTATGGGACATAAATTCTATTGTACGGGCACTACGGGAACCCTTATTCTTGCGGCGCTGAAAGAGAAGCATCCCGATGTGGAATGGGATTTTACCATCCTCAAGTCCGGTCCTTTGGGTGGCGACCAGCAGATGGGGTCGCGCATTGTGGACGGAGAGATTGATTATCTTTTCTTCTTTACGGATCCCATGACTTTACAGCCGCACGACACGGACGTCAAAGCTTTGACCCGTCTTGCCGGTGTGGAGAACATCGTTTTTTGTTGTAACCGCAGCACGGCAGATCATATCATTTCGAGTCCGCTCTTCCTTGATCCTGCTTACGAACGTACCGTTCCCGATTACAGCAACTACGCCAAGAGGTTCGAGAACAAGCAGGTGGTTGCCGAAGCTGTTGAATCGGCAAAGAGACGGAAGAAAAAGAAATGACGGGAAGCCTATCTGTCGCAATGCACTTCCACGCCTGCCGCGTCCAAATCGGCACCCATAGGCGGATTGCGTTTGGATAGTTTCAAGTCTATACTTTCAACGGCAGGAAAGTCGTGAAACAAACGTTTAACTATGCGTCCGCACACGTGCTCCAATAATTTGGAAGGGATGGCCATCTCTTCCTTTACCGCTTCATACACATCGGCGTAACTCACCGTATTGGCCACATCGTCCGTCTCTGCGGCACGGGCGATGTCGGTCTTTAATCGTAAATCAATGATAAAATCATTGCCTGCTATGGTTTCTTGCCCGCCGACACCATGATGGGCAAAGAAGTGTACCTGATTCAAGAATATGTAGCTGGTCATGCGCAATGGGTATATTTTAGAGTGCAAATATAGGTAAAATCTTTCTTCTGTAATTGCAGAAGTGCAATAACCGTCTGTCTTTACGAAAATCTTCTTTTTGTCCATTATATATTTCCGCACGCCGGAATATTGTGTATCTTTGCGGCATGACAACAATGTTTAAATCGGATTTGGTGTAGTAAACAATCTGTATCATCGATGCGGATTGTCCTTTCGTTTACTCTCGGATGATTTCCTTTCGGGAGTGTTTTCCTATGATTATAATTCAAGTTTAATCTGCATACGGTGCCGGGAGCATTGCAAGGCTTTCCGTGTATGCGAAATATATTACGAAAATGAGTAATGAAAATAAAACAATTCATGATTTCGAACTTAACTTAATCTGCGATTTCTTTTCCACCATGAAACGTCAGGGGCCCGGAAGTCCCGAAGTAACGCTGAAAGCATTGAGCTTTATCGATAATCTTACGGATAAGTCTCTCATTGCCGACCTCGGTTGCGGAACAGGCGGCCAGACAATGGTACTGGCAGAGCATGCGCCCGGGAAGATTACGGGACTTGATTTTCTCCCCGGTTTTGTCGATATCTTTAATCGCAACGCAAGGCAGGCCGCTCTGCAAGACCGGGTGAAAGGGATTGTCGGCTTGATGGATAATCTTCCTTTCCAAGAAGGGGAACTGGACTTGATTTGGTCGGAAGGAGCTATCTACAATATCGGTTTTGAGCGTGGGCTGAACGAGTGGCGTAAGTATCTGAAGCCGGGCGGCTATATCGCCGTATCCGAGAGCTCGTGGTTTACGGACGAACGTCCTGCGGAGATTAACGATTATTGGATGGATGCGTATCCCGAAATAGATACGATTCCTAATCAGGTGGCTAAGGTGCACGGAGCAGGGTATCTGCCTGTCGCTACGTTTGTTTTGCCGGAAAATTGCTGGACGGAGCATTACTTCATTCCCAAGCGTACGGCTCAGGAAGTTTTTCTTTCCAAATATGCCGGGAATAAGATTGCCGAGGAGTTCAGTGCACTTCAGGCCGATGAGGAAGAACTGTACGGAAAATATAGAAGATTCTACGGCTATACATTCTTCATCGCAAAGAGAGTGGATTGATGATTGCCTGAGATATCCGTGACCGGATGCAGGCACAGGGCAAAATCGTTCCGTAAGACAAATATATTCGTCTTGCGGAACGGATAGATTCATCCCGTGAGACGAAAAAAATCATCTCGCGGGATGAATAATTTTATCTCACGAGATGATTTTACTTGTCTTGTTGTGATTGGCTTATCGTCCGGTTTGCACGATAAGTTCTTTAATCTTTTCGTTCAGGCTTTCGGCTTTCATCAGTTGTTCCAGCGTCAGGTGCATGCGCCAGCGCCAATAGTGACGCGGGTTGGCGGGAACATTGATGCGCTCTTCCTGTTCATTCGGGTTGCGCCATTTACCGTCCATCGACATCCAGTCCTGCAAGGAGAGTATGCAGAGGATAGAGTTGCTGTACAGGTGTTTGCGTACAACCTCTTCGCAAAGTTCGGGCGTGGCCACCGCCGGAGCGGCGCCGTAATGTCCGAGCATGGTATTGTAGTAACGTTGCGTTTGCAGGAAGTCTTCTTCCCACCAGCCGCGCAGCGTGGACATATCGTGTGTGGATATGGTGCAAACGGAACGGTACGGATACCAGTCCGGATGTCCGAACTCTTGTGCCGGGTCTTTGGGCATACGCTGTATCTCCAAAGAAAGGATGCGCAAATCGTTCATCACCCATGCCACGCAATCGGGAATCATGCCCAGGTCTTCACCGCATACCAGCATCCGGGTGGATTGCGTCAGTTGCGGTAACTTGTTCATGGCCTGCTCACGCCAGAACTCGTTGTGGCGGTGGTAGTAATACTGATCGTACAGGCGGTTGAAAGCGGCCTTCTCCCAATCGTTCAAGGAACGGTAGATGTAGTCGTGCTGCACGCCGATGCGCGGGTGGTACTTGTACGGGTCGTTGCGGTCGGGTACAAACAGTACGTCGCTGATAAGCGCGTACAAACCGTCGCGTATCCAAATACTGTCCTCATCCGTTTTACCGGCAAAGTAGGCTTCTACCTTGCGCTGGGTGTCGAATTCGGGACGCATCCGGTAGATTTCCCAGGTGTCCGTCGGTTCGATGAAGGTCTGCTTTACGTAGTCGGTATGCGGGCCGAACATCTGTCCCAGGAAATACTCGTGTATGTACGGTTTCAGGAATTCTTCGCGGAAGGAGAGGCCGTAGCTCTCTATTTCCTCACGTGTCATGGGCAGGGCGGGCACGAATTGTCCCAGCAAGCCATGTACGGCATGCATGGGAATTTCCCAGATACGGAAGAAACCGAGGATGTGGTCGATGCGATAGGCGTCGAAGTATTCCGCCATTTTGCGGAAACGCTTCATCCACCATGCATAGCCGTCTTTCTCCATGATATCCCAGTTGTAGGTGGGGCAGCCCCAGTTCTGTCCGTTGACGGAGAAATCATCGGGCGGAGCGCCGGCTTGTCCGTTCAGGTTGAAATAGTGGGGCTCTGTCCATGCCTCTACGCTGTTGCGGCTGATACCGATAGGTATATCGCCTTTCAGCACGACACCGTTGGCACGCGCGTGTCCGGTGGCGGCGAGCAATTGCAGATGCAGGTTGAACTGGATGTAATAGTAGATGGCGATGTGCGGGTAATCGGCAGATTCCGGTTGGCAGAGCTTCTCAATCTCTGCGGCGTCGTAGCTGCCGTACTTGGGCCACTCGCGGAAGTCGGGCGTTTTGTAAGCGTCGCGCAGGTAGCTGAAAACGGCATAAGGCTGTAACCATTCTTTGTTTGTTTCAAAGAATTCACGGAAAGCCGCCGAGGCCAGTACCTTTTCTCCCTCTTGCTTGAAGATGAGGTGGAAGTATTCCCATTTGGTTTTGTTGACTGCCTCGTAATCGACGGCGGGCAGGGCGTTCAACTCTTTCTGCCGTTTGTTGAATTCCGCCATGGCTTTTTTGTCCTTCAATGTACCCAGTTGTTTCAAATCGGTGTACATCGGGTGGAAAGCGTAGATGGAGATACTGTTATAAGGATAGGAGTCCGTCCACGTATGCGTCATGGTGGTGTCGTTGATGGGCAGAATCTGTACGGCTTTCTGCTTGGTACTTACTGCCCAGTCAATCATGCGTTTCAGGTCGCCGAAGTCACCTACGCCGAAGCTCTTCTCGGAACGGAGCGAGAATACGGGTACGGCAACGCCTGCGCCTTTCCAGGCGGGAAGGTTGAAATATACGTAGCGGTCGCCGATGACAACCGTCTCGTTTGCACCTGTTTGTGGATCCGCCATATAGCGGTTCGGGTTGTTTTCCCAGCAAACGGCACGGCGTTCTTTCTTATTATACAGAATGAATTTATATTCCAGCGGGAAGCTGATTTTGGCGGCATCTACCTCTATCTGCCATTCCGGGAAATTGGCGTCGCTCATAAGCACGGCTTTGTCCGGATTCCAGTCTCCGAACATCGGTTGGTTTCCGCAGATGCCCAGACAGTGGTCGCTGTCGATGCAGGGGGAATACGCCTTTATCAACAATCCCTTCTTGTGGCCTTTGGGTGCCGCGCTGCGTTCGCGGTGTGCCAGGAGAGATTCCGTAAAGGCGGAAGTATAGAAATACTGCTGTTCCGGCAGGTTTTTCCAGCAATCCTGTATCCGGTAGACTTTCTTGGAGGTGCCGGAAAGGTAAAGTGTGCGGGGCAGGCTGTTCCACTCTGTGCGTGTAGGCCGGCCGTCGCGGAAGATATAGTAGCTGTATTGGACAAATCCGTTTTCCGGCAATGCGATGTCGACTTCCGCAGTCCAGTGAATACCGTCTACGGTTTGTAACGGTAATGCTTGGTCGGGATGTTCGTTTCCGAGTTCAGGTATGGAGCCTGAAACTCTGACTTCTTCACCCCAATTGGTTCTGTACTCGATATTAAATGATAAAGTCATATATATTAGATTTAGAAATAACAATAGCTGCAATGATTATGCAAGTATAAAAAATATTCCTCATAATCATGCAGCTATTGTCAGCTATCTCATTTAAATTCCTATGCAAACGTTTGTGTTTGCCTGAGCCTTATCCGCAACGGGATGCGCCGCAAGTGGTACAGATAAGGCAGCCTTCCTGATACACCAGCGTTTCGTTTCCGCAGTTCGGGCATTTCTTGCCTTTGGCTTCCGTTCCGTCCGTTACGTATTTCTTCAGTGCGCGTTCCACGCCGTTCTTCCAGGTATTGATGTTCTCGCTGTCCAGTTGCAGTGAGCTTACCAGCTTCATTACCTGCTCGATAGGCATACGGTAGCGCAATACGCCGGAGATGAGTTTGGCGTAGTTCCAGTACTCTTTGTTGAACTTCTCGGACAGTCCCTCGATGGTGACTTTGTAGCCGCGTTTGTTCTCGAACTGGAAGTCGTAACGTTTGTTTCCGTTTTCATCGACGTTCTTGATGATGTGTCCTGTTGAAACATTCTTCGGAAGGATGATACCTTCATCGTCGTCTTGAAGACCGGTGAATATTTCGTAAGGATGTCCGTCCAGCAAACCGACGAATGCCACCCATTTTTCCTTGTTGTTCTGGAAGCGCACCACATCCGCTTCGAGTACCTTAGGACGGGTTTCGACAACCGTAGGCGGCTTGCACGGCGGAAGCTCTTCTTTCTTTTCGCTCTTGGCGGAAATCAGCACGCCGGAACGCGAACCGTCGCGATAAACCGTACAGCCCTTACAACCGGATTTCCACGCTTCGATGTACAGGCGGTTTACCAGTTCTTCGTCCACATCGTTCGGCAGGTTGATGGTAACGCTGATAGAGTGGTCTACCCATTTCTGGATACGTCCCTGCATCTTGACTTTCATCAGCCAGTCTACGTCGTTGGAAGTCGCTTTATAATAAGGTGACTTTTCAACGAGCGCATCTATCTCGTCTTGTGTATAGCGTTTGGCGGGATCGTAGCCTTCCGCTTCCATCCATGTAACGAACTTGGGATGGAATACGATGTATTCTTCAAAAGCGTCTCCGGTTTCGTCAACGAAATCGATATGTACGTTGGCGTCGTTCGGATTGACTTTGCGGCGTCGTTTGTAGACGGGCAGGAATACGGGCTCGATGCCGGAGGTGGTCTGCGTCATCAGGCTTGTCGTACCAGTCGGCGCAATGGTGAGGCAGGCGATGTTGCGACGTCCGTATTTCTTCATTTCCTCGTATAATTCGGGATCGGCTTCACGCAGGCGGTTGATGAACGGGTTGTTCTTCTCGCGTTCGCTGTCGTACACTTCGAAAGCGCCACGCTCTTTTGCCATTTCCACGGAAGAACGGTAGGCGCTCAGCGCTACCGTCTTATGTACTTTTTCAGCAAATTCGGTTGCTTCTTCGGTTCCGTAACGCAATCCTAACGCTGCCAGCATATCGCCTTCGGCGGTGATGCCCACACCGGTACGACGGCCTTGACCGCTCTTCTTATATATCTTCTGCCACAAAACGCTTTCAGTATGTTTTACATCTTCGTTTTCCGGGTCGGAATCAATCTTGGCCATGATGCGCTCTATCTTCTCCAGCTCCAGGTCGATGATGTCGTCCATGATGCGTTGAGCCAGTGCAACGTGTTTTTTGAACAGGTCGAAGTCGAAGTAAGCGTCCGGCTTGAACGGATTGACCACGTATGAATATAGGTTGATGGCCAGCAAACGGCAAGAGTCGTAAGGACACAACGGTATTTCACCGCAAGGATTGGTGGATACTGTACGGTAGCCCAAATCTGCATAGCAATCGGGCACGGATTCTTTTAGGATAGTGTCCCAAAAGAGTACGCCGGGTTCGGCGGACTTCCATGCGTTGTGCACGATTTTCTTCCACAAATCGGCTGCGCTGATTTCTTTCTTGAATACAGGCTCCGTAGCGTCAATGGGATATTGCTGTACGAATGGCGTACCATCGATGGCGGCTTGCATAAATGCGTCGGTCAGCTTAACGGAAACATTGGCGCCCGTAACTTTTCCTTCTGTCATCTTTGCGTCTATGAAGGCTTCCGAATCCGGATGCTTGATAGATACGCTTAGCATCAACGCGCCCCGACGGCCGTCTTGAGCCACTTCGCGAGTAGAGTTGGAGTAGCGTTCCATGAAAGGAACCAGTCCGGTTGAAGTTAAAGCGGAGTTCTTTACGGGAGAACCTTTCGGACGGATATGAGACAAATCGTGTCCTACACCGCCGCGGCGTTTCATTAGCTGTACTTGTTCTTCGTCTACTTTGAAGATTGCACCGTAAGAGTCGGCTTCACCATCTACGCCTATTACAAAGCAGTTGGAGAGGGAAGCTACTTGGTAGTTATTTCCGATTCCGGTCATCGGACTTCCTTGCGGAACGATGTATTTAAAGTGGTTCAGCAGGTCGAAGAGTTCTTCGGAAGTCAGTGCGTTAGGGTACTTGGCCTCAATACGGGCTACTTCATTGGCTATTCTCCAATGCATGTCTTCCGGAGACTTTTCGTAAATATTTCCGAAAGAGTCTTTGACTGCATATTTGTTCACCCAAACTCTTGCAGCCAGTTCGTCGCCTTGGAAGTATCGTAAAGATTCTTCGTAGGCTTCGTCATAAGAATAAATTTTCTTTTCCACGATGCAATATCTCTTAGATTTAATTGTAAATAAGTAAAAGTGTAGAAGTCGTACTTACAGCTAACAAATGTGATTGCAAATCTATGAATGTTTTTTGTTATTGCAAAATAAAAAGAGATGTTTTTATCAACGGAGTATAAGTTTTCCGTTTTTATTAGTTAATAGTTTGATTTACATAAAAATAACTTTTTAAAATGAACAAAAAGTTTTCCAAAAAGAAAATTGCGCAGATGGTTGTTGCGTAGGTGGCTTGCTCTTTTTAGAAAATATGGGTGCACATATTCGGGGGTATTAAATGATACTCTGTATTTCTTTTTATATATTTGCAGAAAAAAGAAAGAATGGAAAGCTTAAAACAAAGGAGAACAATCCGTAAATATCAGCAGAAAGATATTTCTTCTGATTTGTTAAATGATTTGCTTGAAACCTCTTTTCGTGCTTCTACGGTTGGAAACATGCAGGTTTATAGTGTGGTTGTAACTCGTGACGCTGAGCGTAAGGCCAAGTTGGCGCCGGCGCATTTCAATCAGCCTATGGTACAGACAGCGCCGGTAGTCCTTACTTTTTGCATTGACTTGCGTCGTTTTAGCAAATGGTGTGAGCTGCGGAAGGCGGAGCCGGGATATAACAATTTTGAATGGTTCGTTACCGGGTCTGTGGATGCCTTATTGGCAGCGCAAACATTCTGTGTGGCAGCCGAAGAAAAAGGTCTGGGCATCTGTTATTTGGGTACTACCACCTACAATCCCCAAATGATTATTGAAGCGTTGGAATTGCCCGAATTGGTTTTTCCTATCACCACCGTTACCGTGGGCTGGCCTGCGGAAACGCCTGCGCAAGTAGACCGCCTGCCTTTGGAGGCCATTGTCCATGAAGAAACTTACCATGACTATACTCCCGAGGATATCGACCGCCTTTATGCATACAAGGAATCTTTACCCGAAAATAAACGGTTTATTGTCGAAAATAATAAAGAAACGCTGGCTCAGGTCTTTACAGATGTACGCTATACGAAGAAAGACAGCGAAGCCATGTCCGAAACGCTTTGGAAAGCGATGAAAGCGCAAGGGTTTTGATGAAGTATGAAATATAATCGTATGTTGCGTTTTTCATAAGTAAATACACATGATCGGCTTATGCTACCTGTCATTCAGAGCGAAGCGAAGAACCTACTCCCTTTTTAAATACATAAAGAGAAGAGATTCTTCGCTTCGCTCTGAATGACGGATAGTAATTTTTAATATTTACTTATGCGTTTATACCTTATATTTAATTTCAGTATTTCAGTTTCCTTTTTTCAGTGCGGTCTGAATCTCTTCGATTTCAGCACGGAATGATTTATCGACTTCTTTCAGCTGCTTGATTGTTTTGCAAGCGTGCAGTACGGTAGCATGGTCTTTGTTCCCGATTAACGTACCTATTTTTGCAGTAGAGAAGTCCGTATGATTTTTGGCTAAATACATGGCTATTTGGCGTGCCTGCACCACTTCGCGTTTGCGCGATTTTGTATGTATGGCGGCATTTTCCAAACCGAAGTGCTTACATACGGTGGTGATTATATCATCGATGGTTATGGCCTTGCTTTCGCTGTTCACGACTTTGCGTACAATGCGTTGCGCCAATTCCAGATCGATTTCCTTGTTATATATGGTGGAATGAGCCATGATGGAGATGACGATACCTTCCAAATCACGCACACTGTTGCCTACATTCTCGGCTATATAGTCAATAACCTCCGGTGGAAATTGTAAACCGTCACGATGTATCTTATTCCGCAGGATGTTTTTGCGCAATTCCACCGTAGGCTTTTCCAGTTCCGCTACCATTCCCCATTTGAAACGTGTAATCAGGCGTTCTTCCATACCTTGAAGCAGTACGGGAGCACGGTCGGAAGTAAGGATGAGTTGTTTGCCGTTTTGATGCAGATGATTGAAGATGTGGAAGAACGTGTTCTGCGTTTTGGTAACGCCTGCAAATTCTTGGATATCGTCAATAATCAAAATGTCGATTGTCTGGTAGAAGTTGATGAAGTCGTTGGTTGTGTTGTTGCGTACGGAATCGGTGTATTGTACCTGGAATAGATGCGCAGATACGTACAATACGCGTTTCTCCGGATATAATTCCTTGATTTTTGTACCGATGGCATTGGCAAGGTGAGTTTTCCCCACACCTGACGCCCCGTACAAAAACAACGGATTGAAGATGGTTTTCGCCGGATTGAGCGCTACCGCTTCTGCAACGCTGCGAGAAAGTTTGTTGCTATATCCTTCGATAAATGTGTCGAAGTTGTATTCCGGATTCAGATGCGGATCCAGGTCGGGAACAGGTATCTGCGGAATGGCTTTATCTATCGTCTGTTTTTGCGGTATAATAGTACGGTGGGTAGACTCGTAGTTTACGGTCTTTTCAGGCCGTGAACTTTTGTCCACCATAACATTATACATCAACTTTGTTCCCTCTCCGATTACCTTATAAAGGGTCTTACGCAACAAGTCTACAAATTTATCCTCCAGAAATTCGTAAAAGAACTGGCTGGGAACTTGTACAACGAGCGTTTTGTCCTCATATTTTAAGGGAATGATGGGGAGAAACCAAGTTTTATATGTCTGTTCCGGAACATTGTCTCTGATGATTTCAAGACAGCGGTTCCATAATCCGACATGATCCTGTTCACTCATAACGGCTACTAATACATTTATTATTTAAGCAAAACTTCTACGTTTGCAAAATTGGCAATCTTATTTGAAAAAAACAAATCTCTTTTTTCTTGTGTTTCTCAAGAAAATAATAATCTCTTTACTTTCAGCTACTTATCGGAATACATGAAACCTATGCCTTTATAGGAGCTCTTGCTTTTATATAATAGCCTGTAATGTAGTGGATTATCGTCTGTTTGCGGGCCTTTATATCCTCTGCGGGCAGAGTGAATATAAACCTCTTTTGTACTTTATACATAGACTTATCAAGGGCTTTCTTTCCCCAAACAGATAAGTCTTATTATTTAGACAAAATCTATATAAGCGAAAAATCTACTTATCTTTTTTGCCGAACAACGAGAAGTGAACGTAGCGTTTAGGATGCGATTTCAGGTCTTCCAACAAGCTCGCCGCATTCGCCGTTGTGGCATTCAGATTATTGTAAAGTGACGGGTCGTTCAATAACAATCCGACGGTATTGTCTTTACGGTTTAATTTGTCTGTAATCATTTTTACGTTAGCCAATGTAGAGTCTATGCTTTGCATGGCTGTTGCGTAGTCTATCTCTTTCAGATTATTGGAAATAAGCACGAAGTTATCTCCGATGGTGTTCAGCTTTCCGGTGAGCTGAGGAATATCCTTGTTCATTAATGTTTGCAGCTGCCCGCTGGTTACGGCCAGGTTAGCTGTCAGGTTCTGCACATTGTGCAGGGTGGCCGGTATGGCCGGGTCTGCCAATACTGTGTTTAAAGAGCCGAGGATGGAGTCCAGCTTGGGCAGCATCTTTTCCAGTTGCGGCATCATGGAAGCTACCTTTTCCATCATTCCGTTGTTGAGGGTGCCGGGAATCGTATCTCCAATCTGATATTTCTCGCGGGGGTTGTTGGCAAGGAGAAGGTTCATCTTGACGCCTCCTAACATTTCTGCGGCCAATTCTGCCGTACTTCCTTTGGGAATACGCAGGTCGGTATTGACATCTATTTCGGCAATGACCTTTCCGGGTTGGGTATAATCGTAATACAGGTCGCGTACGATACCTACGCGGAAACCGTCGGCAAAGACGGGGCTTGATTTGGTGAGCCCGTTGACATTGTGAAATTTGACATAGAAATAGCTGGAAGGCTTGAACATGTTGATGCCTTTCAGATAATTGATGCCATATACTAATATGCAGAGCGCGGCTATTCCTGCAATTCCTATTCTGACTTCTTTGGTAATATACTTCATGATGTATTTTATTTATTTCTTTTTGTTTTTAAATTCGTTGACGGCAGCGTTGACGTTCACCTTTTTACCATTCTTGAAAGCTATGATGAAAGCATCCTTGAATTGTGCCGTAATGGAGCGTTTGGTACGTAACACCTTGTTATAATCGGAAGATGCGCCATAGGTGTATTTGTATAAACCGCCTTCCTTGTAATAATCCACATTTTTCAGCCCTTTCAATCGTTTGTCGTTCTTTGCCAACGGACGGGAAGAGGTGAGTATCTGTATCTTGAACACGGGGGCATTGTCTTCTGTTTGCGCAACGGCGGCTTTTTCCGAACGTTGAGATGTCGGCTTGCCGCTTTGGCTGGCTGCTTTTTTTTCTGTTTTGGATGCCGCGCCGGCAGATGCGGTTGCCTCTTCTTCCGGTTGCGGTATGTCTTCCGGCAGAATGGTCTGGCTACTTCCGTTCAATCGGATTTCCTGCTCGCGCTTATAGGTAAGAAAAGCACGGAAGATGCCGTTGGCAAGGGTGGTGGTCCCCGCATCCGTATTTAAATAGCGTTCTTCTTCCGGAGTGGAGATGAAGCCGAGTTCCACCAGAATGCTTGGCATGGCACTGGCTTTCAGTACCAGAAAACCTGCCTGATGCACCCCCCGGTCTACCCGTCGGCACGTATTACGGAAATGCTTCTGTACGAGCGACGCCAGATGTACACTTTGCGACATATACTTATCCTGCATAAACTCAAAGATGATATAGGACTCGGCGGAATTGGGATTAAACCCCGCATAGCGTGTTTTATAGTCGCTTTCATAGAGAATAACCGAGTTTTCCCGCTTGGCCACTTCGAGGTTGGCGTCCGATTTTGCAAGACCTAATGTCCAGGTGGATGCGCCTTTGGCGGTACGATTGTTGGCAAGCGCATTGGTGTGGATTGAAATAAAAAGGTCTGCTTTGGCGTCATTGGCTATCTCCGCACGTCGGTTTAATGGGATAAAGACATCCCGCGTACGGGTATAGACGACTTTTACATCCGGACAATTCTTTTGTATCTGTTTGCCGAGTTTGAGCGCTACATTCAAATTAATGTTCTTTTCTTTGGAGATCTTACCGATAGCGCCGGGGTCATGCCCCCCGTGTCCGGCATCGATAACGACGACAAAATCCTTCGCTTCAGCACTGCCGCTACAAAAAGGAGAGGTGAGCAGCCCCAAGCAAATACCTATATATAATATGTATCGTCTATACAGTTTCATATAAAAAACATTGCAAAGATAGTGCAAAGGTCTATTTTCGCTCCGCAAATGTAGTGTAATTTTATAGAAAACTCACACTTTGCTTTCAAGTTTTATTTGTAACAGCTTCTTTTTAGGGAGATTTAGTCTTTACGTTTGCAAAATTTATAGTTTTTCTATGCCTGCGTTTGGTTTACGGTCAGTAGCGAATAATTCGTCAGACAGCCGTTGCCCTTTCGTTAGACAGTTGTCTAACGAAAGGGCAACGGCTGTCTGACGTAAGGATGACAATTGTCTAACGAATTAAAAGTGCCGGATTTCCCGTTTATTCAACTCTTTTTTCCCTTTTATTTTCTGCGATGAGCCTACTTGTTGATAATATCCGTAACTTTGCGCGCAAATATTAATAGGTAGATACAGGTATGCTTCTTCGTTTTATAAAGAATTGGACATTGCCTTTGGCGATGCTTGCGGGTACCGCAGGGTACTTTTTCTTTGCAAGAATTCCTTTGCTTGCGCCGGCAAAACCCTGTCTGAACGGGCTGATAGCTCTCCTTACCCCGGCTTTGATTTTTGCGCAATTGCTACTGACTTTTTGCAAAGTGGAGGTGCACGAGCTGAAACCGAAGGCATGGCACGGTTGGCTGTTGCTGTTTCAGACGGTTTCGTGTCTGGCTGTTGCGGCTTTGCTGGTGTGCTGCCCCATGAAAGAGATGTATCGGGAAATCTTTGAAGGGGCTATGGTATGCCTTATCTGTCCTACGGCTACTGCTGCTGCGGTGATTACCGGCAAACTGGGCGGAAGTGCGTCGAGCCTTACCACGTATACATTGTTATCCAATCTTCTGGCTGCTGTGGCTGTGCCGTTGGTGTTTCCTTGGGTAGAGCCGCATGCCGACATAACTTTCTTTGCGGCTTTCCTGAAAATACTGAGCAAGGTGTTTCCGCTGTTGCTCCTGCCTTTCTTTATAGCATGGTTTTTGCGGGTGTTTGTCAAGAAGGCGCACCGGTATTTATTGGAGTTTCATGATACGGCCTTTTATTTGTGGGCGGTGGCGCTTGCCATTGTGTCGGGGCAGACGGTACGCTCGTTAGTGAATAGCGATGCGCCGGTGTTTGTGGAAGTCCTGATTGCTTTAGCAGGTTTGATAGCCTGCTGTGTCCAATTCTATCTGGGGAAGAGAATCGGCGGGCACTACAATGACCGTATCAGTGGCGGACAGGCGTTGGGGCAGAAAAATACGGTACTTGCCATCTGGATGTCCTATACTTATTTGAATCCGTTGTCCTCCGTGGGGCCGGGGTCGTATGTACTGTGGCAGAATATCATTAACAGTTATCAGCTCTGGAAAAAGAGAAAGAGGGAATCCTAAGCCCTCAGGGTACGGAGCATGTCAAGACATTATTCGTCGTACCCCAATTTCTTCTCGTTATAATCCGATGCGATATAGGCGGGGCGCCTTTTGGTTTCTTTGAAGATGCGTCCGATGTATTCTCCTATGACACCCAATGAGAACAGCTGAATACCGCCCAAGAATAGGATAACCACTATCAAAGTGGGGAAGCCGGCAGCCTGGTCACCGTATATAATAGTCTTTATCAGGAAATAGATGGCGTAGATAAAGCTGGAAATAGAGCAGAGAATCCCGCATACGGTAGCGATACGTAAGGGAGCGGTGGAAGATGAGGTGATCCCTTCGATGGCCAGGTTCAATAGTTTGAAGAAACTCCAGGATGAATGTCCGGCGAGGCGGTCGCCCCGGTCGAACTCTATGCTTTTCTTTTGGTAGCCTATCCAGCAGAATAATCCTTTGGTGTATCGCTCTTGTTCCCGCAGACGCCTTAACGTCAATACGCAGCGGCGGTCGAGCAGGCGGAAATCACCTACGTTCGGCAGGATGTCTATCCGGCTCATGTTCTGCAGAATCTTGTAGAAAGCAAGCGACAGCCGGCGGCGCAACCAGCTCTCTTCTCCACGGCTGCGGCGCTTGGCGTAGATGTCGTCATAGCCTTCTTCCCAATATTGCAGCATCCGGTCTACGAGCTCGGGCGGGTCTTGCAGGTCGGCATCCATTATTACGCAGCAGTCTCCGGTCGTGTAGTCGAATCCTGCCAGCATGGCGATTTCTTTGCCGAAGTTGCGTGAAAGATTTACGAAGTTCACCCTGTTGTCCGTTTGTCTGAGTTGGCGGATGACGTCGAGCGTCTGGTCGCTGCTGCCGTCATTTATAAACAAGATTTCCCACTCATAGGTATCGTTGCGGTTGATAAGCTCTATCAAACGTTGATAGAGAGCGGGGAGCATAGCCTCTTCGTTGTAGACCGGAATCAGTAAGGTTACTTTCTTCATTTCACAAGTGTGTATGATAAATACTTCGCAAATATATTATATTTAAGGAAGCTTTGAACAATATTACTTAAAAAAACATCGATTTGAGTACATCAACCTTTTCGTTTGAAAACGAAGCGCACCAATAAGAAATTGACCGGAATGGCTATGGCGAATACCGGAATAGGAGCGATGGCTTTGGAAAGTCCCAGCCACAGGAAGGTGTTCAGCAGTCCGATGTGCAACAGGTAATTGAATAAATGCGCCCCGCCGAAACCGAACGCTTTGCTCCATGACGGCTTTTTGCCGAACGTAAAGTAGGCGGTAAGGTAAAAATTGGCGATAAAGCTGAGGGCGTAACCGAGGGTGTAGGCTATATTTACATTGATGAATTTTTGCAGTAAGAAGTATATTCCGTAGTGCAGGGCGGTCGCAAAAACGCCCACCATGACAAAACGTATGAATTCGGGAAGTCTTTTTAATTGCTTCATTTTAGGTTTACACTATCATTGAGGTGGCAAAGTTAGGTATTGTTATAGAATAATTCGTATTTTTGCAGCGTGAAAATGTAAAAACGAAAATATATGTCAGACAGAAAGATAGCGTTCTGGTTTATTGCACTGTTAAGTGTGCTCGTATTGGTTCCCTTTTTAGGAGAAACCATTTTTTATTCGAAAGGGGAACCTCGTGAAGCGATAGTTGCGTATACCATGCTGGAAAGCGGTAACTGGATACTTCCGATGAACTATGGAGTGGAAATAGCTTATAAACCGCCTTTTCTTTATTGGACGATAGCCGTTATTTCATCCGTCTTGGGGGGAGTCTCGGAGTTTTCGGCACGTATGCCGTCGGCGCTCGCTTTTCTGGCTATGCAGTTGGTTTTCTTTAGTTTCGTTGCCAAACGTAAGGACGTAAAGACGGCGTTCCTGACCTCTATCCTTCTGTTGTCTTCTTTTGAAGTACACCGCGCGGCGGTAGCTTGCCGGCTGGATATGTTGCAAGTTTCCCTCATCGTGATTTCATTGTGCCTGCTTTTCCGGTGGGACGAGAAGAACTGCAAAGGAATTCCCTGGCTGGCCGTGTTGTTGATGGCATGCGCTACACTGACGAAGGGGCCGGTCGGTTCCATCTTTCCTTGCCTGGGTATCGGTGTGTATCAGTTATTGCGCGGACGTTCGTTCGGAAAGACTTTCTTTTCGCTGCTGGGTATCGGATTGTTATCCCTCATTCCTTTGGGCGTCTGGTTTTGGGCGGCTTATCAGCAAGGCGGGGAATCGTTTGTCAATTTGATGCTGGAAGAGAATACCGGACGCTTTTTCCGGAAAATGTCCTATGCGTCACATGAGAACCCGATATGGTATAACTTCCTGACTATTATTTGGGGATGGATTCCCTGGACTTTGGTACTGCTTATTTCCTTGTTCGGACTGAAATGGAAAAAGATGCATATCCTGCCGGAAGGGGCTTCCGTGGGTGAACGTTTGAAGAAAGGGTGGAATAAATTCCGTTCTCAGTCGCCGTTGCAGCTTTTTGCGTGGGTGGTAATCTTAACGATTTTCATCTTTTACTGCATCCCCAAGAGTAAACGCAGCGTATATTTACTGCCTATCTACCCGTTTATGGGAATGTTGCTTGCCGAATACCTGCTGGCATTGGTGCAACGGGGCGCGAAAATGTTTAGGATTTCCGCCTGGATTTTTGCTTCATTGGCTATATTGCTTACCGTTACTTTCTTTGCGGTACGTTTGGGAATGATTCCCGAAAGCATTTGGGGCACAGGCAGGCACGCCGCCGAGAATATAGCGTTTACGCATGCGTTGCAGACCGTACAGCTTTCATTACCGAAATGGCTGATTGTGTTCTTGCCGCTTGTGGCTGCTGTCTGCCTGCTGTACATGCTGGTGAAGCGTGCGGATACGCGTTCGCTGTTATATGGCACGGCGGGATGCGTATTATGTATTTTTGTGTCATTGGACGGAGTTTACCAACCCAATATACTGGCGGTGAAATCGGACAAGCATTTGGCTGTACGCTTGAATGAATTGGAGCCTCAGGGCACGGTATATTCGTATGGCGACTGGGTGAAATTCTATGGTATAAACTACTATTTGGGCGACCGCGTACGTATCTTTGATAGAATGCAGCCTGCCGAGGGGTATGTATTGGTGACGGATGAGCTGCAGGAAAAGTTCTTGCAGGAGAATAAAGATTCCTACCGGTTGGAAGAAGTGCATCGTACTCCTTTGCGCAGTTGCGATTTGCGTAGGAAAGTCATCGTTTATAAATTCAGCAAGAAATAAAATGTGCCCTCGCGAGTTGATTGACAAATATTATCCGGAAGCGGATGAACTGAAACATATTCTGCTGACGCACAGCCGTTCGGTGGCTGATAAGGCTTTATGGATTGCCGACAATCATCCGGAATTGTCTTTAGACAGAGACTTTCTGTATGAAGCGGCCATGCTGCATGATATAGGCATATTCCTGACGGATGCCGACGGTATCTGTTGCTTCGGCGATAAACCTTATATCTGCCATGGCTATTTAGGAGCGGATTTGGTGCGTTCGGAAGGTTACCCGCGTCATGCTTTGGTATGTGAAAGGCATACGGGAGCAGGGCTTTCGCTGGAAGATATCATTGCGCAAAATCTGCCTGTTCCCCACCGTGATATGCTTCCGGTAAGCATGGAGGAGCAGGTTGTCTGTTTTGCCGATAAGTTTTACTCCAAGACGCATCTGGAACAGGAAAAAAGCGTGGAGAAAGCGCGGAAGAGTTTACAACGCTATGGCGAAGCCGGTCTGCAACGCTTTGACCATTGGTGCGAACTGTTTTTGTAGCAATCTAAATTTCTTTAAAAAGGGAGATTATCCGTATAAATTACGTACTTTTGCCCTTTCAAGCGTAAACTGTTAGTTAATGACGCCATTGAAAGCAAATACATTCATATCATTCATACTACTATTCGTCTTACTTCTTCTTTCCGGTGAGGCTGCTTCGCAACGTCGTCGGCGAGGTGTTGTGCCGCCCGAAAGACAGCAAGCGGACTCTTTGCGGGGCGATTCGCTCGGACAGAGGATTGCGTCTTCTCACAGGAGAGGTGTGCGCGATACCTTGCAGGCCGATTCTTTGCAGATGGATACGCTGGCTGCCCCCGGCAAGAAAAAGCAGCCTTTGGATGCTCCGGTGACCTATGAAGCCAACGACTCTATTGTGTTTGCCCAAGGCGGATATGCGCATCTGTATGGCCAGGGAAAAGTAAATTATCAGCAGATAGAATTGGCGGCCGATGTTATTACCATGAATATGGATAGCAGCACGGTATATGCCCATGGGGTAGAGGATTCGTTGGGCGTGAAGAAGGGAACTCCGGTTTTTAAGGACGGGGAAACTCCTTATGAGACTAATACGATTCGCTATAACTTCAAGAGCAAGAAGGGTATTATAAGTAATGTGGTCAGCCAGCAGGGAGAGGGATATGTGACCGGAAACAATGCGAAGAAAGGCACTAATGACGAGCTGTATATGAAGAGCGGCCGATATACGACCTGTGACCACCACGAGCATCCCCACTTTTATATGCAGATGACTTACGCGAAAGTACGCCCTAAAAAGAATGTTGTGACGGGTCCTGCCTATCTGGTGGTTGAGGACGTTCCTTTGCCGCTGGCCGTGCCGTTTTTCTTTTTTCCGTTCTCGAGCAGCTATTCGTCCGGTTTCCTTATGCCTACATACATGGATGACTCCAGCCGCGGTTTCGGTTTGACGGATGGCGGGTATTATTTTGCTATCAGTGACAAGATGGATTTGAAGCTGCGGGCCGATATCTTCACGAAAGGTTCCTGGGCGTTGAATGCAGAGTCTAATTATATCAAGAGATACAAATATTCCGACTTGTTCCAGGCAAGCTATCAGGTAACCAAGACCGGTGATAAAGGATTACCGGATTATTCCGTTGCAAAAGACTTCAAGATTGTCTGGTCTCACAGACAGGACGCGAAGGCCAATCCGAATCAGACGTTCTCTGCCAGCGTGAATTTTGCGACCAGCAGTTATGAGCGTACCAATATCGGAAACATGTACAACTCGAATGCCATGTCGCAGAATACGAAGACCTCAAGTGTCAGCTATTCCCGCTATTTCTTTGACAGGAAACTGACGGTTGCGGCAACCACCAATATTGCACAGACCATGAGGGACTCCTCGGTCAATGTCACTTTGCCCGACTTGAATATCTCTTTGTCTACGCTTTATCCTTTTAAACGCAAGAAAGCGGCAGGCGAGGAAAGATGGTATGAGAAAATCTCGATTCGGTATACGGGACGTTTGACCAACAGTATTCAGACAAAAGACAATCTTCTGTTTAAGTCCAATCTGATAAAGGACTGGAAGAACGGTATGAAGCATGAAATACCGGTCAGCGCTACTTTTACATTATTCAAATACTTTAATGTAACTCCTTCTGTCAGCTATACGGAGCGTTGGTACACGCGTAAGGTGATGAAAGATTGGGATCCCAATGCCGCCGGTGGCAGTGGCAAAGAAGTGGCTACCGATACGATTTACGGTTTCCATCGCGTATATAATTACAATGCCAGTTTGGGTATCAATACGAAGATATACGGTATGTATAATCCTATATTCCTGCCCAAAAAGAAGATACAGATTCGTCATGTCATAACTCCGTCGGTGAGCATAAGCGCCGCTCCGGATTTCGGTTCTTCACGCTATGGGTATTACGAGTCTTACATCAGGAATTATGCGGACGGAAGACGGGATACCGTGACGTATTCTCCCTATTCGGGACAAGCATTTGATGTACCGGGAAGAGGCAAACAGGGAAATATAACCTTTAGCATATCCAATAACCTGGAAATGAAATATTACAGCAGCAAGAAAGATACTGTAAAGAAGGTTAGTTTGATTGATGAATTGGGCGCCAATATCAGTTATAATATGGCTGCCGCAACGCGTCCTTGGAGTGACCTCGGTTTGAATTTACGTTTGAAGTTGAGTAAGAACTATACATTCAGTATGAGCTCTTCATTCAAAACATACGGTTATAAATTCGATAAGAATGGTAATGTGGTGCCTAATGACCGTACGGAATGGTCGTATGGACGTTTTGGTATATTCCAGGGGTACGGTTCTTCTTTCAGCTATACATTTAATAATGATACGTGGAAAAAGTGGAAAGAGAAACTGAGCGGTACCGGCGATTCCGATAAGGAGAAAAAAGACGAAGCGGCCTCTGAAGAAGGAGAGGGCACGGAAGACGGTTCCGATGATACCGGTATTCCTAAGAAGAAAGTTGAAAAAGCCGCTGTCGATTCCGACGGCTATCAGGTATTCAAAATGCCGTGGTCTCTGAACTTTAATTATAGTTTTAATATATCTGAGGATACCTCAAAGCCTATCAACCGGAAAACGATGCGTTATCCCTATCGCTATACTCATAACCTGAGCGCTTCCGGCAATATAAAACTTTCCAATAAGTGGGCGGTCAGCTTTAATTCCGGTTACGATTTTGAAGCTAAGAAGATAGTACAGACCACCTTTAATATCACGCGCGACCTGCACTGTTTCAGCATGTCGGCCAGTTTGTCTCCTTTCGGGCAGTGGAAATATTATAATTTCACTATCCGCGCCAACGCAAGTATCTTGCAAGACTTGAAATGGGAGCAGAGAAGCCAGACGCAGAGTAATATCCAGTGGTACTAATTATAATTTAGGTACGGATGACACGGATTCATTTTATTCTTTTTCCGTGCAATCCGTGTCGTCCGTACCTGAAAAATCATCAAATACATTTTGACGCAACTCCATTTACAGGTGCCGCTTTACCATTTTATCTCTTCCTCTCCGTGCGCTTTCAAATATTCATTGGCTTTGCTGAAATGCTTGTTTCCGAAAAAGCCGTTGTATGCGGAAAGGGGAGAAGGGTGGGCGGATGTCAATACCAGGTGCTTGTTGCGATCTATAAAGGCGCCTTTTCGTTGCGCATAAGCTCCCCATAATATGAAGACCAAATGTTCACGTTCTTCGGCAAGAATGCGGATGGCGGCATCCGTAAATGTTTCCCAGCCGTGGTTTTGATGGGAGCCGGCCTGATGGGCACGCACTGTGAGGGTGGCATTGAGCAATAATACGCCTTGTTCCGCCCAGCGGGTCAGGTTACCGGTGGGTGGCGCGTCCGTTCCGATATCTTCTTTGATTTCTTTGAAGATGTTGACTAAAGAAGGCGGAAAGGGTACGCCGTCATTTACGGAGAAACACAATCCGTGGGCTTGTCCGGGACCGTGATATGGGTCTTGGCCGATAATCACAACTTTTACTTTATCGAAAGGACATAAGTTGAAAGCGTTGAATATCAATTTTCCCGGTGGATATATGGCATATTTACCATATTCCTCACGAACGAAGTTCGTTAATGTATAAAAGTAATCTTTGTCAAATTCAGGCTGCAAATGGGCTTTCCAGCTATCTTCGATTTGAACGTTCATAATAGGAAGTGTTAGTGGTTTACGACGCTAAGATACAAATATTTCACCATAGTATACAAAGAGCCCCGCAGAGTTTTTGCTTTTTCCTTTGAAACTCTGCGGGACTTTATATCGTTTACAGGCTATATTCAGATTAGATGTATGTTGTGCGCCTTGCATTCCGCGCGCATGTCTTCAGGCCAGATGCTGGCTTGTATCTCTCCGATATGCGCTTTGCGCAAGTAGAACATACACAGTCGGGACTGGCCGATACCGCCGCCGATAGACAGGGGCAGAGCGTCTCCCATCAGGCGTTTGTGGAAGTAGAGTTCCAAACGTTTTTCTTCACCTTCCTGTTTGAGCTGACGCTGGAGGGCTTCTTTGTCTACGCGGATACCCATTGAGGATAATTCCACACTGCGCTGAAGCACATCGTCCCATAGCAGTAAGTCGCCGTTTAGGCCGGGCAGGCCGTTCAAGCCGGGAGTTGTGTAGTCATCATAGTCCGGGGCGCGTCCGTCGTGTTTTTTACCGTCGCTCAGTTTGCAACCGATACCGATGATGAATACGGCTCCGAACTTCTTGGCGATGGCATGCTCCCGGCATTTCGGTTCTAGATTGGGATACATCTGCCGGAGTTCTTCCGCATGGATAAAGTGCAGTTTCTGTGGCAGGCAAGGCTTGATTTGCGGATACATTTCGTATACCATGTACTCTGTACGAACCATCGCCGCATAAATACGGGTGACTATCTCTTTCAGAAAATCTATATTACGGTCTTGTTCGGTGATAACACGCTCCCAATCCCATTGGTCTACATATAAAGAATGTAAGTTGCCTAATTCTTCGTCCGCGCGGATGGCGTTCATATCGGTATAGATTCCGTATCCCGGCTCTATATGGTATTCGGCAAGTGTCAGGCGTTTCCATTTGGCAAGCGAATGTACCACTTCTGCTTGCGCATCGCCTAAATCCTTGATGGGAAAAGATACCGCCCGTTCCACACCGTTCAAATCATCGTTGATACCCATGCCTTTCAATACAAAAAGAGGGGCGGTGACACGACGCAGGCGAAGCTCGGAAGAAAGGTTCAACTGGAAGAATTCTTTAATCTGTTTAATACCTAATTCCGTTTGTTTTAAGTCCAATAAAGGTTTATATCCTTCGGGTTTTATCAGGTAGCTCATAGGTTTAATCTCTATAACTTCTATTAATTTGTTCGGCAAAGATAGGAATAATATTGATACTTGCTTCTATTTTGAGTGAAAAAATAACAAAATGTATGTGTATGTTGCTTTGCTGCTCTCAAAATAATATCGAGAGCATTCTGTGTGAAACAGATAGAAAAAACGCGTGAAGATTAGGAATATGCGGAGATTTTTTCTACTTTTGCATCCGAATTAAGGCTCCGTAGCTTAGTGAATAGAGCGTCAGATTCCGGTTCTGAAGGTCGTGCGTTTGAATCGCACCGGGGTCACTAAATAAAAAACTCCCTTTGCAGCCATGTGCAAAGGGAGTTTTCTATTATTATAAGTCTTAGTTTAGAAATAGAATGTCATGTTTAAGGCACCGCCAAGGCTTTCTGTTCCGATGTGGAAACCTCTGTCGCCCGGGCTGCTTAAATCGGTTCTTTCTTCGATTTTACCGAGTGTGGTGTTATATCCTTCTGTTTTTTGGTAGGACTGGGACCCGAACATATAATATGCTGTTACGTTAACCTCGGCGCCTAAAGAGATTTTAGGAGCAACGAACCATTCTACGCCGACACTTCCGGTAAGTCCCGTGTAGAAAGTACCGTTATCTTTTGTTTCCAGGGGGCGGTATCCGTTTGAGTATATACCATTGCCGCTGAATTCAGGAGAAATACTCGGTTGTTGGTTGACGGTAGTCATTTCATTGGCCCATTCGTAAGTGTATTTCTGTGTCTGAAAGGCGAAAAGGACACCTGCTCCAAACACGCCCTGTACTCTCTTCGAACCTTTGCGGTATTCCATTCCCAGGTTGAGGCTCATGCCGTTGTTGCTAACACGGCAGGCATCGATAATTTTATCTTCACTCAGAGGATTGTCCAAAAGAGCCTTGTCATCTTGCACATAACCTCTGTTTTTGTCGGATCCGAACATGAAACCTACATTGGCGCGCAGTGCGATGTTGTCTGTCAACATGTATTTGGCCAAAATAGAAACATCCGGTATTAAATTGAAGTCACTGTTGTCTTTTGTAAAAGACGAACCACCACCGAATGTATCGTTGTTATTACCACCGATGTGCTTCAGCAAAGGGATTACATTGACGCCGATGGCCCAATCTCCTGCTTCCGGAAGATACTGCTTGGCAGCCTTCTCCTGCGCATTTGCTCCCATTAACGGCAGCAAACAGATTATAAAGACGGATAATATCTTTTTCATGCGTTTATTATTTATTCTGCATTAATAGTTGAAGACGGTTTTATCTAATTCCTCATGGTTATATGTTGCCTTTCCTGCGGCGATAATATCATTAGGCTTTATGTCGTTTAATATTATTTCCGGTGAACTATATACGGCATCTTTGGCGATAACAGAATTTTGGGTAGTGCCGCTACCGCTGTTAGAGTTGATTTTATAATACGGCGCCTCAAATGATTTAGCCTTAATAGTAACCGTAACTCCATTTTCAACGGCGGGAATTTCGATTTCGTATTTACCTTGGGCATCCGTTGTTGTTTCAAGAGTGGTATATCCTCCGTAACTGGAACTGTTGTTGTTAAAAGAAGAGTTATTTATCATTACATAAACGGTCGTGTTCATCACGGGCTTTTCGGTATTTACCGCAGTACTGCTTGATGAGGTTTTGTTATCATCATAAACGAAGCTTCCTTTGATGATAGCTTTCCCTTGGATATTGTCAATAGACAATGAAGTTTGATCTTCTGAGCAAGATGAAAACCCTAATGCTACGATAGCACAGGCGATTAAAGTTTTAATTCTAGTTAGTTTGTCCATAATTTTAAATGTTAGTAATTAATAAATATTGACGGCGCAAATTTATTATTGTTTTATCTAACATCCAAATGAAAACTAAAATATTTTAATATTAATATCTTTTGTGTAAAATTAAATATCTGTTTTTCTGTATTTTAGGTCTATAAAGACTTTATCAACTTTAAGTAAAGCCGATGTAAAAAGTAAATAATATTTATGATTATTCTTGTGGCTCGAGCTCTTTCCGCACTATTTCCCAATCATCACAGAAAGCCTGCATGGAAGGAAACAATAAATCGGCTCCGGCATCCAATAGCACTTGTCCGTCCAATGGGCCGGTATTGACGGCAACCGTAAATATACCCGCTGCTACTCCGGCCTGTACGCCGATAGGGGCATTCTCAATGACAATGGCTTCGTTGGCTTTTACGCCTGCTTTTTCCAATCCCATAAGATAAGGTTCGGGGTTGGGCTTACCGTATTTCACATCAAAAGCGGTTACCATACGTTCGCGCCGGAACATACCGGGAAAGTTATGGGACAACCGGTTTAACAGAGAGTGCTGGCCGGAACCGGTTACCAATACGGGAGTCAATCCTTCCGCTTTTATTTTTTGCAGCACCTCCCAGGAACCGGGCATACGTTCGGGGTCGGGGTGTTTGTTGAATTCTTCGCTTTTCTCGGCATAGATACTTTCTATCATGTCAGGAGTAGCGTCTTTGCCGTACTGCCGCTGATATACAAGATTTATTGTGGCGGCTCCGGTACGTCCTTCATGCATATAAGCTTCCTCTCTACTCAGGTGCAGACCATGGCGTTCCATCACCTTATGCCAGGCATCCGCATGATAGGGCATGGAATTGAATAATACACCGTCCATATCAAAAAGGACGGCTTTCAGCCGGATATCAGCGTATCCGTGTTTTTTCAAATAGCGGGTAATTGATTCTTTGAACACTTGGTAAATTGAGAATTAAGAATTGAGAATTGAGAAATGGGGGGTGGGTAAATCAAGAGTTGAGAATAAAGAAACAGCTTCTTGACATTGCGCATGATTATTTGTGCGCAGCTATTTCTCAATTCTCAACTCCCGATTTTCAATTTATTACAGTCTTGCCTGAATTGCTTTGGATTCTTCTTCGTAGCCCGGCTTGTTCAATAAGGCGAACATATTCTTCTTGTAGGCTTCCACACCCGGTTGGTTGAATGGGTTGACGCCCAGGAGATAACCGCTGATACCGCATGCTTTTTCAAAGAAATACAGCAATCCGCCGATACTTTCCTCATTCAGTGCGGGGATAACGATGCGCATATTGGGTACGCCACCGTCTACGTGAGCCAGCTGCGTGCCGAGTTCTGCCATCTTGTTCACTTCGTCTACGTGCTTGCCGGCGAGGAAGTTCAGGCCGTCGAGGTTGGCTTCGTCCGAAGGAACTTGCAGGGAGTACTGGGTCTTTTCTACTGAGATGACGGTTTCGTAAATGGTACGTTCGCCTTCCTGAATCCATTGTCCCATGGAGTGCAGGTCGGTAGAGAAATCTACGGATGCAGGGAAGATACCCTTGTTCTCTTTACCTTCGGATTCACCGTAGAGTTGTTTCCACCATTCGCTCACGTAGTGCAGCTTGGGGTTGAAGTTTACGAGGATTTCAATCTTCTTGCCGTTCTTGTAAAGCTCATTGCGGGTAGCCGCATAGATGGCTGCCGGGTTCTCCGCGAACGGAACATCCTTTCCGCAAGTCTTTTCCATGGCTGCTGCGCCGGCTACCAGCTTCTCGATGTCAAATCCTGCTACTGCGATGGGCAGCAAACCTACCGGAGTGAGTACGGAGAAACGACCGCCTACGTTATCGGGAATAATGAAAGATTTGTAGCCTTCATTGTCTGCGGTGACACGTGCGGCACCCTTCTTGGCGTCTGTAACGGCAACAATCACTTTTTTTGCCATATCCTTGCCGCGTTGGTCTTCGCATTGCTTTTTCAGCAGGCGGAAAGCCAAAGCCGTTTCGGTAGTAGTTCCTGATTTAGAAATATTGATGACACCGAATTTCTTATCTTTCAGATATTCGGTAAGTTCGTACAGATAATCTTCACCGATGTTGTGTCCTGCATACAGAATAACCGGGCCGGACTTCTTGTCTTGCAACCATGTGAAACTGTTTGACAAAGCCTCGATAACGGCGCGTGCACCGAGGTAGCTTCCGCCAATTCCGGCAACAATCACTACTTCACAATTTTCACGCAATACTTGCGCGGTAGCTTTCAGGTCTGCCAAGTGCTCCTTTGTAATAGAAGAGGGAAGGTGCAGCCAGCCTAAAAAGTCATTACCTTTACCGGTACCGTTTTCCAATGCTTCTTGTGCAGCCTTAACTTGAGCTTCGTAGGCGAAAACGTTTTCTTTGGAAATGAATCCAAGAGTCTTTTCAATGTTCAAACTAATCATAATATTATAGGTTTTAAATTCTGTATTTCGTCCTTCCTGTTCCTTTTTCCGCATTACCGGAAAGAGTCAGTCAGTAACTTAATTTCAATCATCGGTGAGATGCGTTCATACAAGATGTTGTACACAGCATCCAGTATCGGCATATTCACGTGGTAATGCTTGTTGATTTCCTTGATACATTTGGTTCCGTAATAACCTTCGGCTATCATTTCCATCTCTATCTGGGCGCTTTTTACGGAATATCCCTTGCCTATCATCGTACCGAACGTACGGTTACGGCTGAAGTTGGAGTATCCCGTCACCAACATGTCACCCAGATAAACGGAATCACTGATGTTTCTGTTCAGCGGATGTACGGTTTGCAGGAAGCGGTCCATCTCCTGGATGGCGTTGGACATGAGTACCGCCTGGAAATTGTCGCCATACTTCAAACCGCTGCAAATCCCTGCGGCAATGGCATATACGTTTTTGAGCACGGAACCGTATTCGATGCCGGCCACGTCGTTGCTGACGGAAGTCTTGATGAATGAACTGGCCAGGCGACGGGAAAACTTGTCCGCCTTGTCTATATCGGGACAGGCTATCGTAAGATAAGAAAGCCGTTCGAGCGCAACCTCCTCCGCATGGCAGGGGCCTGCCAGTACGGCAATGTTCTCCGCCGGTACACCGTATTCTTTCGTGAAGTATTCCGATACAATCACGTTGTCATCGGGTACGATACCCTTGATGGCTGTAATAATGAATTTATCCTTGATTTTTGTCTTCAGCTTCTTCAAGTGAGCTTTCAGATAAGGAGAAGGAGTCACAAAGATAAGTGTATCCGATTCCTTGACTACATCGTTGATGTTTGAGTTGAAATTGATACGCTTGGTATCAAACTTGACGCCCGTCAGGTAGGCAGGGTTATGACCGAGACGCTTAAAATCGGCAATGCGGTCGTCACGCCGCATATACCAATTTATAGTATCTTCTTGCGCCAATACCATTTTAGCAATGGCAGTGGCCCAACTTCCTCCGCCCATAATGGCTATCTTACCGGGTAGTTTCATTTCTTAGATTTTCTCAACCCAACCTTCCACATCTTTCACGGTCGGATTCGCCAGTTCCAATTTATATTTCTTGTTGATGCCGCAAATGTCCATATGCAACTTTTGCGGGTTTACATCTTTCATGTCACTAACCAGGTTGTAGCCGGCCTTTTGGATGACCGCCACCCATTCTTCCGGAATACCCAACTCCATAAATTTGGCAGGCGCGTCTTTCGGAGTAACCTTTTCGGGACGCATCTGCGGGAAGAACAATACTTCCTGAATGAATGCCTGTCCGGTCATCAGCATGGTCAGACGGTCGATGCCGATACCGATACCCGATGTGGGAGGCATGCCGTATTGCAGCGCTTTCAGGAAATCCTGGTCGATGAACATGGCCTCGTCGTCGCCCTTTTCACTCAGTTTCAACTGCTCTTTGAAGCGTTCTTCCTGGTCGATGGGGTCGTTCAGCTCACTGTATGCGTTGGCCAGCTCTTTGCCGTTTACCATCAGCTCGAAGCGTTCGGTCAGTCCCGGTTTGCTGCGGTGCATTTTGGTCAGCGGGCTCATTTCCACCGGATAGTCGGTGATGAAAGTAGGCTGTATGAATGTGCCTTCACAGAATTCGCCGAAGATTTCGTCTATCAGCTTGCCTTTGCCCATGGTGTCGTCAATCTCCATTTTCAGTTCGCGGCACACCTGACGGATTTCTTCCTCGCTCTTGCCGTTGAGGTCGTAACCGGTCTTTTCCTTGATGGCGTCCAGGATGGGCAGACGGCGGTAAGGAGCCTTGAAGCTGATGGTCTTTCCGTCGATGGTGGTTTCTGTGCCGCCGTTTACTGCGATACAGATGCGTTCGAGGAGCTTCTCGGTGAATCCCATCATCCAGTTGTAGTCCTTATATTGTACGTACAGCTCTACGCAGGTGAATTCCGGGTTGTGGTTTTTGTCCATACCCTCGTTTCGGAAGTTCTTTCCGATTTCGTATACACCCTCAAAGCCGCCTACGATGAGTCTCTTCAGGTACAGCTCGGTGGCGATACGCAGGTAGAGATCCATGTCCAGTGAGTTGTGGTGGGTTGTGAAGGGACGTGCGCTTGCGCCGCCGGGGATGGATTGCAGAATCGGTGTTTCCACTTCCGTATAGCCGGCTTCGTCCAGTACGGCACGCATGGTCTTGATGATTGTGGCGCGCTTCAGGAATGTTTCTTTGACGCCGTCGTTCACGATGAGGTCTACGTAACGCTGGCGGTAACGCAGTTCCGGGTCGTCGAACGAGTCGTAAGCCACGCCGTCCTTATATTTTACGATGGGAAGCGGCTTGATGCTCTTGGCAAGAACGGTCAGCTTCTGGGCATGGATGCTGATTTCGCCCATTTGGGTGCGGAATACAAAGCCTTCGATGCCGATGAAGTCGCCTAAATCGAGCAAGCGTTTGAATACGGTATTATACATTTCCTTGTCTTCGCCCGGGCAGATGTCGTCGCGGGTGATATATACCTGGATACGGCCTTTAGAGTCCTGTAACTCGATGAAAGACGCTTTCCCCATAACACGGCGGCTCATGATGCGTCCGGCTACGGATACGTGACGCGGTTCGGCGTCATCTTTAAATTCATTTTTGATATCGGTAGAGAAAGCGTTGGTTACATACTCTGCTGCGGGATAGGGTTCGATGCCCATCGCGCGAAGTTCATTCATGCTGTTGCGACGAATGATTTCTTGTTCACTTAGTTCTAATACGTTCATTTCGCTATAATTCACTCAATTTGGGGACAAAAATACGAAACATTTTTCAGATACCGAACCTTTAGGGGAATTTATTCACCGCAGAGGCCGTGTGCGCTGTGGCGGGCTGTTAAGTATTCATCAGGCAAAGTCTTGGGAAAAGATAGCTTCGGGTAGGGAAGAAGATAGTCCGGCTCCGCCGGAAAGCCTGCCTAAGGTAGGGAATGAACTTTATCTTCAGGCTGAAGATGTGTATCTCCAACCTAAAGATGGATATCCCCAGGCTGAAGATGTATATCTCTAACCTGGAGATGAAACTCAAAGCCGGAGTGAGCGCTCCTTCATCCCTGTCTCTGATGCTTTTCGGATAGGAGAGAGGGTGTCTTTTCCTTAAGACGAAGCGGGATGCTTGCTCACCTGACGAATTTTGAGTACCTTTGCGCCCTCGAAAAACAGGTAAAAAGTATGGCAGGACAAAAAACACCCACAGCGTTGGGTACGGAGAATATCGGTAAATTATTGATGCAGTATGCCGTTCCGGCAATTATCGCCATGACGGCGTCTTCCTTATATAATATGGTGGACAGCATCTTCATCGGTCATGGTGTAGGTACAATGGCTATTTCGGGATTGGCGCTGACCTTCCCTCTGATGAACCTTGCGGCGGCTTTCGGTTCGCTGGTGGGCGTGGGAGCGGCTACGCTGATTTCCGTCAAATTGGGGCAGAAGGATTATGATACGGCTCAACGGGTGCTGGGTAACGTGTTTGTACTGAATATTCTGCTGGGGGTGGCTTTTACGGTGGTGGTAATGGCGTTCCTCGACCCTATTCTTTACTTTTTCGGCGGCAGCGACGAGACTGTGGGATATGCGCGCGACTACATGCAGATTATCCTTCTCGGAAACGCCATTACGCATCTTTATCTGGGACTGAACGCGGTGCTGCGCTCTTCGGGGCATCCGCAGAAGGCGATGTATGCCACTATCGCTACGGTGGTTATCAATACGATACTCGACCCGGTATTTATCTACGGCTTCGGCTGGGGCATTCGCGGGGCGGCTGTCGCTACGATTCTGGCGCAGGTTATATCGTTGATATGGCAGCTCAGGATATTCAGCGATAAAGATGAGCTGCTGCATTTCCATCGTGGTATTTTCCGCCTGAAGCGTAAGATTGTCTTTGATTCGTTGGCTATCGGTATGTCGCCGTTCCTGATGAATATGGCGGCCTGTTTCATCGTAATCCTTATCAACCAGGGGCTGAAAAAGTATGGCGGCGATTTGGCTATCGGCGCTTTCGGTATTGTCAACCGGCTGGTGTTTATCGTTGTGATGATTGTAATGGGATTGAACCAGGGAATGCAGCCCATTGCGGGCTATAATTTCGGAGCCGGACAATACGGCCGTGTCACCAAGACGCTGAAGCTAACGATAATCTATGCGACCGGGGTAACGACTTTCGGCTTTGTCGCGGGTATGCTGTTCTCCGATTTGGTAGTCAGCATCTTTACGTCGGATGCCGAGCTGATTGCCCTCTCGGCAAAGGGATTGCGCATTGTAGTGATGTTTTTCCCCATCATCGGCTTTCAAATGGTGACGGCCAACTTCTTCCAGAGCATAGGAATGGCGAGTAAGGCAATATTTCTTTCCCTTACCCGCCAGATGGTGGTGTTACTGCCTTGCCTGATAATTCTGCCTCGCTTTTTCGGTGCGGCAGGCGTTTGGTACAGCATGCCGATTTCCGACTTGCTGGCCAGCCTGATAGCGGCGGCAATGCTGACGTGGCAGTTCCGTAAGTTTAAGGCACAGGCGCAAGGCGCCTGAGGAACCTGTCGTCCGGTTCATCAGTTTGGAAGCGGCACCATGGGTCTGCGTCCATGATTCAGCTTCAGGCCTAATTGGTAGGACTCCGGACCATGAAGGTTCTTTATATCCATTTCACCGAGATTGACCAGGATACCGCGCGCCATGAGGCCGGCATCTTCGTTCGCTTTGCGCGGAAGTGTTTCGGCTTTGTCTTTCAGGTCTGCCAGATGAACGCGGATGGCGGGTTGCATGGCCTTATCCAGAGAGAGGCATTCCAACAGGGAATAACCGATTTTCCGGTCGGTTTCTTTTGCCGGATTGTTCAGGCGTTCGATGCCTTTGGCGGTTTCTCCCAGATAAGCGGCGGCATAGGCGGCTTCACAGGCTATGTAGGGGTCTGCGTCATTCAGTAAGGCAAGCAGGGATGCGGGGCAGGTTTTTAGCTCTCCTTTGGCTCCGAGTTGCGCCAGACCGACGGACGCCCAATAGCGCATTTCGGGATATTGGCTGGATAACGCTTTCTCGAACACGGGAGCATCGCCCGCATGGGCTGTACCTGCTAATTCTACAAGATTGTACAGTTCGTCCAAAGGATATTTCTCTTTGCGTACTTTATCATATAATACCACATTCTCGCGAGAGGTAGGCATGAAGAAGCCCAGGTCTTTGGTGGCGCGGATGTGGTCGGAGAGGGCTGTGCGCATCTTCACCAATACTTCTGCGTATTCGGGAGAGTCAGACAGGTTGTGCAATTCACCCGGGTCTTTCTCGAGGTCGAACAGCATTTCGGCGGGATGGGCGTTGAAGGTCTGCGCCCAGTCGGGGTTGGTGTTGTGTCCTCCCAAGACCAGTTTGTCCCATGCCTTATTGGACGGCATCCCCCATTGGTAGTAATTGCGCAGGGCGAACTGACGGTAAGGGATGTAGCTGCGGATGTATTTAAAACGTCCGTCGGTCGCGGCGCGTACCGGCATGAAGTGGTGCAGTTGGTTGGCCGCTAATGCGAATTGGATTTCACGCTTTTCATCGGATGCGTACTTCCCGAATAATGCCTTTCCCTGCATGTGCTTGGGCGGTTTTACGCCTGCAAGGCTGAGTACGGTAGGTCCTAAGTCTGTGAAGTTGACCAAAGAATATTCTTTTCCGGATGCTTTTTCTCCTGCCAGGTGTTGCCATTTGGGCGGGAAATAGGCTATCATAGGCACTTCCAAACCGCTTTCATACAAGTAGCCTTTGCCGCGTGGAACGCAACCGCCATGGTCGCTGAAGAAGAAGATTATCGTGTTGTCATCCAATCCTTTTTCCTTTAAGTCTTTCAGGAAGAAACCCAGCCATGTGTCCACATCCTGTACGGCTTCCAGATGGCCGGCATAGTCGGAACGCACTTCGGGAAGGTCGGGCACGTAGGAGGGCAGGGTGAGCAGTTCGGGATAAATGCCTTCTGTGGTATAATCTCTTCGGCCGTCGGTGTGGAAAGTGCGGACGCGTCCCATGTGGGAGGTTACCGTGTTGTATACGGCAAAGAACGGCTGGTCTTTGCCGCGCTGCGGACTGTTGTAGGAGGCTTTCGTGGTACATTCGTCCCAGCAGCTTTTGTTATCCGTGGTGGAGTTGTAGTGTGTCTTGCTGTTGTTGGTGCAGTAATATCCGGCCTCACGCAGCCATTGCGGGAAGAAGATGTTTGCCGGAGTATCGTATGAAACAGGATGGACATCCATGCCGTAGGTCGAGGAGTAGCAACCCGTAATAAGCGACGAGCGTGCAGCAGAGCTTTGCGGAGCCACCGACCACGCGTTCATGAATTGTATGCCGTGAGCGGCCAGACTGTCCGCATTGGGGGTGTGTACATCCTTGTTGCCGTAACAACCGAACTCGTAAGCGCTGGTATCTTCGAAGGTGAGCCAAAGGATATTGGGCCTTTCGTTTTTTTTGTTGTCTGCTGCGTCCGCCTGGGCCGTATGCAACCCGCAGAAAGCAGTACACATTAATAGAGGTAAGTTTTTCATGCTATATCAGTTTTTATTAACAGTCGCTAAGGTAGGACATTCAAGGGGAATACACGCTTTTTTGTGTACAAAATGCTGTCAATATTGTTTCTATCAGCTAATTTTCGACAAATTTAGCGGGATTTGAACAATATTGCGGCTGGTTCTGGACAGATGTCGCGGGGTATTGGATAAAAGAATGGCCGAATATTAGCCGAAAGCTTTACTTTTGAAAAATAAATCTTAATGTTAATAGTATGAGAAATGTATTCTTTGCAGCACTGCTTTATGTGCTGTCTTTATCCGGACAGGTACGTGCCGAAAATATCGTTTTTTCAGACAGTGATTTACGTAATGAAGCGGAAAATTTGTTGGTGGAGTGGGTGGATACTCTGCTGACTTATCAATGCGCGGAGCTGAATCCGGCGCTTGACGGAGGTATCCTGTGTCCTGCGTGTGCCCGTATTCACGGACGGATAGGTGACGCCGTGCTGCCTTTGATGTATCTGGCGGATAAGACCGGCAATAATAAATATTTGATTGCGGCCAAGCGTTTAATGGCCTGGATGGAAAATGTGCATCGTCCGGACGGTTCATGGATGAATGACGTGCACGTATCGGACTGGAGCGGTACAACCGTCTTTGCCGCTATCGCTTTGTATGAGGCGTTGCACTATCATGGACATTTGCTGGATGACTCTACCCGGAATCACTGGAAGCAACAATTATTGGAAGCCGGTGAATTCATGATGAAAAATCCTCAAATGTACAGCCGTCGTATGCAGGGAAAAATGAAACGTTTGAATAATGTGAATTATTCAGCTTCGGTTACTTATGCCCTGCAAGCCCTTGGGGGAATGTTTAACCGTCCTGATTTTCAGGAAGAAGCCCGGATAGTAGCCTCGGACTTGAAAAACTTCTTCACGGAGAATGATTGTTTCTTATATGGTGAAGGACCTAAGATTTGGAGCCCTACAAAAAACGGTTGCCTTCCTGTCGATTTGGGCTATAACATAGAAGAATCATTGCCTAATCTGGCCTATTATGCGCTTATGGCGGATAATCAGGAATTGTTGGCTATCGTGGAACGTTCGATGAATACCCATCTGGAATTTATGCTACCCGACGGAGCGTGGGATAACAGCTGGGGTACGCGTAGCTTCAAGTGGACGTATTGGGGCGGACGTACGAGTGATGGTTTTATGGGGGGCTATTATGCATTGGCAGACCGCCATCCCGAATATCTGGAAGCTATCCGCCGTAACGTGCGATTGTTGAGAAAATCAACGGTTGACGGACTGCTTCATGCCGGTCGGGATTATTGCGCTTCGGGGATTCCGGCTTGTATTCATCACACCTTCGGACATGCGAAAGCTCTGACCGCGTTTCTGGAGTTGCCGCCTGTTAAGGCCACACCGAACAAAATGTTGCCGCGCGATGCGGAATATGGCGTGAAATTCTTCCGGGATATTCGTACATGGCTGGTTGCGGAAGGTCCGTGGAGAGCTACATTTACGGGTTATGATGCTGAGTATAAAGTAAAAGGAACTCATCCTATGGGAGGAGCCGTCTCATTGTTATGGCATGCGCAAGCAGGTCCTGTATTCGCTGCTACAATGAATCAGTATACATTGATAGAAGCGCCTAATATGCAGAGTAATAGCCGGAAATATCTAATGAGCGGAACTCCTCGGGTCGAAATGGTGCAATACGGAACAAATTACAGCAATCTCGATGACTTGGATACGGATATTACGTATACTAAAGAAAAAGATACGCATAATTTCCATGTTAATACGCATTTGGTAGATATTGACCAGCAAACTCCTATCCAAGGTTCGATACCGGTGAGTATGGACTATGTTTATTCTAAACAGGGGGTAACCATAAAGATGGATCATTGTCCTTATTCCGCATATATGGTTTTGCCGGTAATCGCTTCACCTTCGGATGTTACCGAGGTTGGCTCTAAGAATATGCGTATCCGAAAAGAGAACGGGACCTTGGAAATCTCCTGTGTAAATGGTCATTTGAAGGTAGCTCCGACCGATGCGGACGGGCGTATATTTAATCCTGTACCGGGTTTTTCTTTTATTCCCCTGCAAGTATTCCCTGAAAGCCCAAGTAAAAAAATAATAGTTAAAATCATATATAATTAATATATTTTTGTTTCTTTGCCTTGTATTAATAATATAATATATGAAGATATTTCGACTTTTACTAATGCTATGTGGAATGTTATTTACCGGTATCGGGTTTGCCGATGAAATCGATGGAATGCGTTTCACGCATATAGGTTTGGAAGATGGACTGTCGCATAGTACAATATTTGGAATTAATCAGGATAAAGAAGGTAATTTATGGTTTGCCACCTATGACGGCCTTAATAAATACGACGGTTATAATTTTACGGTCTATCGTCATCAATACAAGAATCCCAAGAGTATAGCGAATGATATTACCCGTTGCGTCGTTATCGATGATGATAATCGTATCTGGATAGGAACACGGGACGGCTTGTCGCTTTATAACCGTCGTCAGAATGAGTTCTCTAATTTCTATTATAAGAAAAGGGGACAAAATGTGGCTGTCATGAATATTGTGCCTTTACAGAAGGACTGGCTGATGATTGGAACAGCGGAGGGTATCTTGCTTTTTGATGTGAAAGGCGGACATTTCATGAGTGATACTCTGTCTACCGCTTTGCATCTGCTGAAACCTTCTGCATTAGTCAGGCAGGGGGACTGTGTTTATATCGGTACAGAGAGTGGGGTATATACCTATTCCTTACAGGATGGAACATTGAAGAAGCTGGTGGAGTTACCGACAAAAGCGCGGATACACGGAATTTTATGCCAGATGTTTCATAGAATATGGATAGCGACCGAAGGCAGTGGTTTGTATATGTATGATATAAAAGCCAAGAAACTAAAGAACTATCGCTACGAGGATAAGGCGTCCGGTCTAAATTCAAATTATGTGCGTTCGTTGGCGTTGGACCAGGAGAATCGTTTATGGGTAGGGACTTATAGCGGATTAAATATATATAAGGAAGGGAAAGATTGTTTCTCCTCGATGGAGAGTTCTATAACTCAAGCCGGAACTTTATCTCAGAACTCGGTGCGTTGTATATTCAGAGATTCGCAAGGCGGTATGTGGCTGGGTACATATTGGGGTGGTTTGAATTATTATCATTCGTTGTGTAATCGTTTCCAGCAGATAAAGCATATTCCTTTCTATAATTCGTTAAGCGATAATGTGGTCAGTTGTATTGTAGAAGACAAAAAGAATAATTTGTGGATTGGCACGAGTGATGGCGGCTTGAATTTCTATGATAATATAACAAAGACTTATAAAAACTATTTATTCAACCCGGATACATCGGAAGGGGTTCCTTTTAAAGACATCAAAACTGTATATGTGGATGAGTCTGCCGATAAAGTATATGTAGGTGCCCATGCCGGCGGAATGATGATATTGAATCGTAGAACGGGAAAGAAAGAGTTTTATAATCAACAGAATAGTAACTTACCAAGTAATAATATTTATTCAATTATATCGGATGAGGGAGAGGGGCTGTGGGTCGCTTCATTGGAGCATTTCATCTATTTTGATATTGCCCGAAAACGTTTTACTGTTATAGACAAAGATGTAAAAGGACGTCCCATACAAAAATATAACCGCTTATTATTCCGGGATTCTAAAAGGCGTATTTGGGCAGGTGGAGAAATGGGGTTGTCGGTATATAACCAGATTGATAAGTCTTTATTGACCAATACTGATTTCCATATTCCTACGGTGCTGGAACAGTCCTTTGTGAATTGTATTTATGAATCTGCATCCGGTTATATATGGATTGGTACCCGCAACGGACTTTTTGCTTTGCGGGAAGGGGATAAAGAGCCGTTGCAATATACAACGGATAACGGTTTGCCGAGTAATGTTATCTATGGAATTCTGGAAGATAGTTATGGACGCTTGTGGGTAAGTACTAACCAAGGTCTGAGTTGTTTTAATCCGGATAATCGGAAACTACGTAACTTTACGATAGTGGATGGTTTGCAAAGTAATCAATTCAATGCAAGGTCTTATTGCCGTATTAGTAATGGGAATATGCTATTTGGCGGAATAAATGGGATAACCTCATTTCGTCCGGAAACGTTAATAGATAATCCTTACACTCCCAAACCGGTAATCAATAAACTCTTTGTATTTAATGAAGAAGTATTACCTAATGATGAAACCGGAATCCTTAAAGAGAATATAGAAGGTGTAGACCATATCATATTGAAATCTTCTCAGAACTCTTTTTCTATATCATTTGTCGTTTCTAATTATATAGCAGGTAAGCATAACACCTTTGCTTATAAATTAGAAGGATATAATGAGGAATGGTATAAACAAGGCGATATAAGTCCGGTATCATATTCTAATTTGCCGGCAGGAAATTATAGATTTCTTTTAAAAGCGGCAAATAATGATGGGAAGTGGAGTAAAGACATGGCGGTTCTTCATATTAAGGTGCTTCCGGTTTGGTATTGTACTTGGTGGGCTCTTTCAATATTTGCTTTGTCTTTCGTTTTATTTGCTTTTATAATATTTCGTTTCTTTTGGCTGCGTAAGAGTATGCAGACGGAAATTCGTATGGAGAGATTGGATAAAGAAAAACGGGAAGAAATCAGCCAAATGAAAATACGTTTTTATGTTAATATTTCACATGAATTACGAACTCCGCTAACTTTAATTGTTGCTCCGTTACAAGAATTACTTAGTAGTATTTCAGGGCATTGGGAGCGCGAGAAATTGTTGTATATCCAAAGAAATGCAAAGAGACTTCTACATTTGGTAAATCAATTGATGGATTTTCGACGGGCTGAATTAGGCATTTTTGAATTAAAACCAGTATATGGCAATGCATATAAGAGGGTTCTGAATAATTTTTTAAATTATGAGAACTTAGCAAAACGTAAAGATATCGATTATAATTTCTATTCAGAACTGCAAGATGAGGATGTGTTGTTTGATGGTACTTATTTAGATTTGATTGTCAATAATTTGTTGTCGAATGCATTTAAATATACAGAAGAAGGTGAGAGTGTCTCTGTTAAACTTTATAAGGAGAATAAGAACGTCATTTTACAAGTTACGGACACTGGAGTTGGTATTCCTGAAGATAAACAACAAAAGATATTTGAACGTTTTTATCAAATAGAAAATGGACATGAGGGAAGTGGCATCGGACTATCTTTAGTGCAACGTTTGGTCGAATTACATCATGGACAAATTACGTTGGTAAGCGAGGTAGGGAAAGGTTCTACATTTTCTATTTATATTCCTCAGGATAAATCAGCATATAGTACTGAAGAATTATTGGGAAGTAGTGGAGAGTCAGATGAACAGCGTGTCTATTCAACAAATGCACATGATGTATATGTTGATAATGTAGAAATTGTGGAGGAGGAAGCCACTGACAAGAAAGAAGGGAGTAAACATGGGACAATTCTTATAGTGGAAGATAATGAGGAGTTACGCCAGTATTTGTCAAATGGTTTGTCTTCTCAATTTAATTTAATAGAAGCTGAGAATGGGCAAAAAGCATTAGATTTATTGAAAGATAATGATGTAGATTTGATACTTTCAGATGTGATGATGCCTGTAATGGATGGAGTTAAGCTTTGTAAATTGGTAAAGCAAAATTTAAGAACTTGCCATATTCCTGTATACCTATTATCAGCTAAAGTAGATATTAAGTATCAATTAAAAGGATTGCAGGTAGGAGCAGATGATTATATTCCCAAACCTTTTTCAATGGAGGTGTTAGTTGCTAAAATCTTAAATATGTTACGTACGCGTTATCGTATTTTTGAACGTTATTCCAATACGATAGAGGTGGAGCCTGAAAAAATAACGACTAATGCAATGGATGAGGAGGTGTTGAAGAAGGCCATTGCTATAGTTGAAAAGAATATGAGTAATGTAGAATTCTCCACAGAGCAATTTGCCAGTGAAATGAATATGAGCCGTTCTAATCTTCACTTGAAACTAAAGGCAATAACAGGTAAATCAGCTATTGATTTTATTCATAGAATACGTTTTAATCGTGCTTGTCAATTGTTGAAAGAAGGGAAGTATACTATTTCTGAAATTAGTTTTATGGTAGGATATAATACTCCTTCCTATTTTGCTGCCCGCTTTAAAAAATATATTGGATGTCTTCCTACTGAGTACGGAAAGAAATAGTATAAGCCTCTTACAGCCCTTGCATAGCGTGTGTTCTACACAAAAGTATTATTTGGTAGACAATATTAGTATTGGATTTGTGAAAAAGTGTAGAAATGTAAAACAATGTTTTTGAACTTTTTTAAGAGCATGTTGTATGTTTGCTTTTGAAGATTTATTCTGATTGTTAAACCTTAGATTTATTTTATTATGTACAAAATTAAAGGAGTAATTATGGTTATCCTCGCTTTTGTCAGTGTGTCCATGTATGCGCAAAGTATAGTGGTTACTGGTAAAGTAATTGACAGTGAAGGATATGAAGTTATTGGTGGTAGTGTCACTCTTAAAGGAGCTCCCGGTGTTGGAACAGTTACCAATGTAGATGGTCACTATTCTTTGAAAGTAAATGATGCATCTAAAGATGTATTAGTCTTCTCTTATGTAGGTATGACGTCTAAAGAGGTAAAAGTAAATGGACGCAATGTGGTCAATGTAACATTGGAAGCAGATGCAGTTATGTTGGATGAGGTTGTTACAATTGGCTATGCGACTGTTAAGAAAAAAGATTTAACAGGTTCTGTTTCTTCTGTAAATTCAAAGGAATTAGCTGCTGTACCTATTTCGGATGTTACTCAAGCATTAAGTGGTAAGGTTGCAGGTGTGCAGGTTATTCGCTCTCAAGGCTCGCCAGATGCCGATGTTTCGATAAAAGTACGTGGTGGTACTTCTATTACTCAAAGTAATGAACCTCTTTATATTATTGATGGTTTTCCTAGCGAAGATGGCTTAAAGGGCATTGAATCTAGCGATATTGAATCAATTGATATATTGAAAGATGCCTCTTCTACCGCCATTTATGGAGCTAGAGGTGCTAATGGTGTTATTTTGGTTACTACAAAGGGAGGAAAAACAGATAAGTTCAACATAAGCTATGATATGTATGTTGGCTTCAAGAAAGTTAATAAGAAATATGAATTACTTGGTGTTAAGGATTTTGTAAAATTAGATTATGAACGGGCTATTAATGAACCAGATGTAATGCGTGATTATACAATTCCTACTTATGGTACATGGGATGAATTTGATGGATTATATGGTAATCGTAAGGGGATTGACTGGCAGAAAGAAGTTTTTGACCATCGCCCTGCTATAACTCAGCAACATAAATTTACGATTAGTGGTGGTAACAAAACTTCTCAATATATGCTTACTTATACTCGTAATGATGATAAGGGTATTTGGTATGGAAGCGGCTTGAAGAGAGATAATTTTCGTTTGAAACTTAATCAAGAAGCAACTTCATGGATGAACTTCTCAACAAATGTTAGCTATATTGATGAAAAGACTGAAGGATTGGGTACTCTTCAAGAGGGAGGAGCTTATAGCCGCATGCAACATGTGATCCAGTATAGACCAACTATTGGAAAAAATGGTAGTGATGAGCAATTATTAATAGATGATGATGATCCTGTATTATTGTTGGAAGGTGCAAGTCAAATGCAGAGTCCGATGGCTACTATTGAAAGTGAACAAAGGGATAAACGAAATCGTATTATGTCTATTAACGGAGATGTACAGATTAAGTTTACCAAAGATTTATCATATCGTGGTACTGTAGGTATCCGTAAGCGTACAATCAATACGGATGTTTTTTATTCAGAAAGATCTAAGCAAGCAAAGAATGCAGGTGCTCCTTATGGTTGGAAGGAGATTGAAGAGCAACAAAACTTCATGTACAATAATGTAATAACCTGGGATAAAACATTCAATAAAGAACATCATTTGACTTTGGTTGGTGGACAGGAGTTTATACAGTATAAGACTGATTACTTGAAGGCTGGCGCCAGAAAGTTTGATAAAGTTAATTTTGGATTAGCTGATATGTCTTTAGGAGCAAGCCCGGATAAAGTAGTGACTTTATTGGAAAGTGATAAGATGTTGTCCTATTTTATGCGTGCTAATTATAACTTTAAGGAAAAATATTTATTTGCAGCATCAGTACGTGCGGATGGTTCCAGTAAGTTTGGAGCTAATCATAAATGGGGTATATTCCCGGCAGCCTCTTTCGCATGGAGAGCTTCTGAGGAAGACTTTATTAAGGAATTAGGAGTGTTTTCTAACTTGAAATTAAGATTAAGTTATGGTACTGCTGGTAATAACAAAATAAATAATTATTTAAGTTTATCTAAGATGGGATCCGTATGGATTCCTTATAACGGAGAAAGTACTGTTGCAGGTTTTGTTAGTAAACAATTACATAATCCTGATTTGCAGTGGGAAACTAATGTGACTGCTAATTTAGGTGTTGATGTGGGCTTTTTGAACCAGCGAATTCAACTCAGTGTAGATATTTATAATATTGAAACAAAAGATTTATTGCTTGATGCACCTGTGCCATTACTTTCAGGATATAAAACCATGATGATTAATGCTGGGAAAACAAATAATAAAGGTATCGAAGTAGCTATTACCACACATAATATACAAACAAAAGATTTTTCTTGGAGTACCAGTCTGAATCTTTCACATAATAAGAATAAGGTGAAAGCGTTGTATAATACAGATTATATGGAAATTGTATCAAATTGGGCACAGACTTCCGAATTTAATAAGAGTGACTATATTATTCGAGTAGGACAATCCTTAGGGCAAATGTATGGTTATCGTTTAAAAGGCATTTATACAGTAGATGATTTTAATTATGATGCACAACAACAGAAATATGTTATTAAAGACGGAATTCCTTATGATAAAAACTATTATCCAAAACCAGGATATTGGAAATTCGAGGATGTAGATAAAAATAATGAAATTACAGAGGAGGATAGAACTGTGATTGGTAATGCTAATCCAAAATTATATGGTGGATTAACCAATACTTTCACTTGGAAAGGTTTTGACTTAAGTGTATTCTTGAATTTTTCAATAGGTAATAAGATTTATAGTGCCAATAAAATGTATTATACTAAATTTAATAACCGTTGGAGAAATACATTAAAAGATGAAGCTATGCGTCGTTTCACGGTTATGAATGATAAGGGAGAATATATCTTTAATGATCCGGTACAATTGGCTTCATTGAATAAAGGACATGACTATGCTTCTGTTGAAGGTAGTTCCAATTTATTCTTCCATTCTGGATATGTAGAAGATGGTTCATTCCTTAAGATAAATAATATATCATTAGGATATACTTTGCCGAAAAGCCTGACAAGTAAGATTAAGCTTTCTAATGTACGTTTTTATGCAACAGGTTATAATCTTTATACTTGGACTAAATATTCTGGATATGATCCAGAGGTTAATACATATCCTAATAATGGATTAACTCCTGGTATTGACTGGGGAGCTTATCCTTCGGCTATTTCACTTGTGTTTGGAGCAAATATAACTTTCTAAATTCTAATTGATTAATTTTGGAGATTATGACAACTTTATATAAAAGATTGGCTATTATGCCTATGATAGCATTCTGTTCAGCATTTTTATTCACTTCTTGTGATGATTTTCTTGCGGAAACAACATATGATTTTTATGATGAGCAAGACTTTTATAAAGATGTTTCTGAATTAGAGTTAGCAGTGAATGGTGCCTTTGAAGTATTAAGTCAAAAAATGACATATGGGCATTTTATGTTGGTGAATGATTGTGATACGGATTTGAGTCATATAAAAGGTTCTGGTACTGGACAGGTTGCTCGTGATTTGGGACATTATAATATTTATACAGCCCATACTTGGGTAGAATCTGCATGGGGATTTTATTATACCGGTATAGACCGTGTTAATCGTATTATGGCTAATAAGGATCGTGTTGCTTTACCTGATGATGCGTCTAAGGCCACTTTTAAACGTTTGATAGCAGAGGCTAAATTTCTGCGTGGAATCTGTTATTTTGATTTGGTACGTATGTGGGGAGATGTACCATTGAAACTGACTCCTTCTGATAAAACGGAAAATTTTGCAATGGCCCGTACTGATAGAGAGGAGGTATATCAACAAATTGTAGAAGATTTACAAGCAGCTGCGGATGATTTGCCATGGCATGATGAACTTAGTTCTTATGAAGGGCGTCCTACTAAGGGAGCGGCAATGGGCTTATTAGCCCGAGCGTATTTATTTAGAGCTGGATATTCATTACGTCAAAATGGTAAGATGGAACGTTCGGATAAATATTTGGAGTATTATGGTAAAGTGAAAGAAATTTGTGCTGAACTTATAAATTCACACCACCACTCTCTGAATTCGAGTTATGAGAAAGTGTTTAAGAATGTTTGTGAGAATGTGTTGGAACCTAATGAAGTTATGTATGAAGTTCAGTTCTATAACCCTTCAGGAGAGGATACTCATAGTAGTAAAATAGGTTCATATAACTCACCTGAAATAGACCGAAACTCATCTTATGGTTTGGGTAACTCTTTTATCAAAACAACTCATTTTGCATATGATTGGTATGAACAGGGAGATATCCGTAGAGAAACGGCGATAGCTACTTTTAAAATTGATGCATCTGATAAAATAATTCAAATTCCTCGTAAGAAAAGTTATACATGGGCTCCAGGTAAATGGCGTAGAAATTGGATTCCAGGTCCACCGAAAGATTTGGAAAATATGGATATCAATTTTATCCTTTTACGATATTCTGATGTATTACTAATGTATGTAGAGGCTGTGAATGAAATAAGCGGACAGTTAGATCAATTGGCTTTGGAGTGCCTTAACCAAATTCGTAGAAGAGCATATGGATATGCACCTACTACGGCTGAACCTGCCATTGATTTTACAAATGCAGATTTCTCTGGTCCACAGAGTGTACGTGATTATCTTTTCATTGAACGTGCAAGAGAACTGTGTTTTGAAGGCTTCAGACGTTTTGACCTTATTCGTTGGAATAAGCTTGCGGAAGTTCTTGATGACTTTGCATTAAAATTTAATGCTGCTGTTGCGGATGGAACATTAGATGCATATGTGTGGGCGGCTGGTGAATATTTTCAGGAAGGTAAACATGAATTGTATCCAATTCCTTCTTATGAAATACGTGAGACGAAAGGAAGTTTAGTACAGAATCCAAATTATTAGTTTAGATTTATAATTTATCAGTGAGATCCATTTGATAAATGGGTAGGGTGACGATGAACAAGATTTTAATTATAAGCTTTGTTTTAGTCACCCTATATTTTTAGTTATATCTAAAAATATATAAAAATGTCTCAGTTAAAATAAACTACGATTATGAATCGACTATCATATACACTATTGCCCCTTACCGCCCTCGGGTTCTCGGCTTGTACTTCCCCAAAGAAGGAGGTAAGTCGTCCTAACATTATCTTTATGATGACGGACGACCATACCACACAGGCGATGTCATGTTATGGCGGTCGTCTTATCCAAACTCCGAATATGGATAGGATAGCCAATGAGGGTATCCGTATGGATAACTGCTATGCAGTCAATGCGCTGTCAGGTCCCTCGCGCGCTTGTATTCTCACGGGTAAGTTCAGCCACATGAATGGCTTTACTGATAATGCGAGTACTTTCGATGGAAGTCAGCAAACCTTCCCGAAACTATTGCAGGCAGCAGGTTATCAGACATCAGTGATTGGTAAGTGGCATCTGATAACCGAACCGCAAGGGTTCGATTACTGGTGTATTTTGAGCGGACAGCATGAGCAGGGTGATTACTATAATCCCGACTTTATTGAAAACGGTAAGCATGTGGTGGAGCAAGGTTACGTGACCGACATAGTTACCGATAAAGCGATCGAGTATTTGGAACATCGGGACAAGAGTAAGCCTTTCTGCATGATGTATCATCAAAAAGCTCCCCATCGCAATTGGATGCCGGCGCCCCGTCATTTGGGGATGTTCAACAACACCACATTCCCGGAACCCGGCACGCTTTTCGATACATATGAAGGCAGAGGACGTGCCGCCAAAGAACAAGATATGTCGATTGAGCATACGTTGACTGATGACTGGGATTTGAAGTTGCTGACCCGTGAGGAAATGCTGAAAGACACTACCAACCGTCTTTATCAGGTATATAAGCGTATGCCGGCTGCTGTACAGGACAAATGGGATTCTGTCTATGCGCAACGCATTTCGGAGTATCGTAACGGAAACCTAAAAGGCAACGCGTTAATCAGCTGGAAATATCAGCAATACATGCGCGATTATTTGGCTACCGTAGTTGCTGTGGACGAGAATATCGGACGGTTACTCAATTATTTGGAAAGGACTGGCGAATTGGATAACACAATCATTGTCTATACCTCCGACCAGGGTTTCTTTTTAGGAGAGCATGGCTGGTTTGACAAGCGTTTCATGTATGAAGAGTGTCAGCGTATGCCGATGATTGTCCGATATCCCAAAGCAATCAAGGCGGGAAGCACATCGAATGCGATAGCTATGAACATAGACTTTGCTCCTACATTCCTGGATTTTGCAGGAGTAGAAATTCCGGATGATATTCAGGGAGAATCTTTGAAACCGGTTCTTACCAATGAGGGGAATGCGCCAGCTGATTGGCGGAAGGCAGCTTATTACCATTATTATGAATACCCTGCCGAACATTCGGTGAAACGCCATTATGGTATTCGTACGACTGATTTTAAATTGATTCATTTCTATAATGATGTGGATGAATGGGAAATGTATGATATGCAGAATGATCCACACGAGTTGAATAATCTATACGGTAATCCTGAATATACTGCTAAACAAGCCGAACTTATGCTGTTACTGAAAGAAGTGCAGGAACAATATAAGGACAATGACCCTGATGAGAGGATAACGGAATTGTTTAAAGGTGACAGGCGTTTTATGGAGAATCGGTGAAAAGTAGAGGATTCTTTGCCCGAACTTGATATTTAACAGGAGAATACTTATATTTGCTACCAATCATTCATAAAATATATCTATGGACAATAAATTTGTAGTAAATATAGGTCGCCAGTTAGGTAGTGGCGGACGAGAAATCGGAGAGAAGCTGGCTGTTCGCTTGGGCATTGATTTTTATGATAAGGAACTGATTAACCTTGCTTCCGAAGAAAGCGGATTGTGCAGGGAATTCTTTGAGAAAGCAGATGAAAAGGCTTCACAGGGAATTATAGGTGGTTTGTTTGGTATGCGTTTTCCGTTCATAAGTGACGGAGCCATGCCTGCAACCAATTGCTTGAGCAACGATGCATTGTTTAAGGTGCAAAGTGATGTGATACGGAAGCTTGCTTCCGAGAAGTCCTGTTTGTTCGTAGGGCGTTGCGCCGATTACATTTTGCGGGATAATCCGCGTTGTGTCAATATCTTTATTTCCGCATCGCGCGAAGATCGGATAGCCCGTTTATGCCGTCTGCATTCTATTTCGGAGAACGCGGCAGAGGAGAAAATGAATAAAGCGGATAAGCGGCGTGCGGAATATTATAACTATTATAGTTATAAGACTTGGGGAGCGGCTGCTACCTATCATCTTTGTATTGACTCATCCGTATTGGGTATTGACGAAACGGTCAGCTATATAGAAGAGTTCATAAGGAAGAAACTGAAACTGTAGTTTGCGAGTTCGCTGGAGTGGGAATATATCATCACATAAAAAAGCCCTCTGAATAAGCTCAATAATCATTATAAATAAAATCGGGGAGAAATTTACTATAATCCTACTAAAATTATAGTAAATTTCTCCCCGATTTTATTTATAGCTTGAAAGCGCTCCTTGAACTAATCTTTACATCATTGCCAGCAATATCATTTGTCCCGCCAGAATACGCAGGAACATCGTTAACGGATAAACCGTAGAGTAACCTACTGACGGCGCATCGTTACCCGATGCCTGATTGGAATATGCCAGTGCGGGCGGATCGGTATTACTGCCGGCAATCAGACCCATTAACGTGAAGTAATTGACCTTGCAATAAAGTCGGGCAATAATGCCGATTATCAGTAACGGAATGGTGGTAATCAGGAAACCATAACCCACATAAGACAAACCGCTTCCTTCCACTACTGTTTGTACAAAATGCTCTCCTGCCTCTATTCCCACGCTGGCAAGGAACAGTACGATACCTATCTCACGTAGCATTAAGTTGGCGCTCATGGTGGTATATGTTACAAGATGAAGTTTGTGTCCGAAGCGTCCGATAAGGATGGCCACTACCAGCGGACCGCCTGCCAGACCTAATTTCACCGGAGTTGGCATGCCGGGGAATGCAATAGGCAGGCTGCCCAATAAGATACCCAGGAATATACCTACGAAAATTGTAACGATATTCGGCGTATCCAGACGTTTCAGCTGATTACCCAATACGCCGGCTACACGCTCTACGGCATCTTGTTGCCCTACAACCATTACGCGGTCACCCACTTGGAGTACCAGATTAGGATCGGCAAATAAGTCCATACCCGAACGGTTGATACGTGTTACGTTTACACCGTACATACTGCGGAAGTGCATGCTTCCCAGTTTCTTTCCGTTGATTTCCGACTTGGTAACCAAGATACGGCGTGAAACCATGGGAGTATCCTGCTTCTCCCAGTCTACTTGGATTTCCTTACCGATAAAGGCTGTTACGGCTTCAGCATCTTCCTCGGAACATACAATGAACAACTGGTCACCGATGTGGAATTCCGTGTCTTGGTTCGGGATGCTGACATGCCCTTCGTGACGAATGCGGGAGCATACGAAAGAACGTCCCAGGAAGTCTTTCACCTGAATCAGCTTTTTACCGTCGATAGCTTCATTACGCACTTCCAGATGCAGCATATGCGGCATGTGTTTCATATCGGTTTCTTGCGTATTGAGTTGCTCTTCTTCCTTTTTCAGATTGATGCGGCAGATATAACGCACGGCGATAATAGCACCGATGATACCCACTACGCCGAGCGGATAGGCGCAAGCATATCCCAATGCAATAGGATCACCTGTATAGTTCAGCTGGTTCAGCGCTTCTTGGGCGGCACCCAAACCGGGAGTATTGGTCACGGCACCGTACAGAATACCTACTATCATCGGAAGGTCTATATTACCGTCAATGAAGTAAATACTCAATGCGACAACAATATTCAGTGCCACAATGCCTACGGCAAGCATGTTTAGCGTCATACCGCCTTTCTTGAAAGAGGAGAAGAACGACGGCCCCACTTGCAGACCGATACAGAATACAAATAAAATCAAACCGAATTCTCGGATGAAATGCAAAATGTGTGTTTCACCTGTAAATCCGAAATGCCCCATCAGAATACCGGTAAAGAGTACAAACGTCACTCCCAGCGATACTCCGAAAACTTTAATCTTGCCCAACAGTACCCCTACGGATATAACGAATGCGTATAAGCAGACGATATGCGCAACGGATGTCGGGTCCCAAAGAAGACTTTCTAACCAGTTCATAGTACCTTATTATATATTGCTTTAAAAATTTTGCGCAAAATTACTTAATAAAGGGGAGGTAACAAAAGGTTTGCCTTTCTTTTTGTAATACCAACTTTGCAAAAGCGTGGGGTATGCGGGGAATATGTCTTGAATAAGGATGAACATAGTGCTATCAGTAAGTGCAATTTTCTCTAAAAAGCCTTTTTGTTTTAAGTATTTCCTTATATTTGCAAGTCTCTTGATGACAAAATGAATACTATTCATCTATTTTAATTTTAAATAAACTATGGCAGACAGTAAAGAAAAACTCTTCTCGGACTTTTCTCCGGTTTCTACGGAACAGTGGATGGAGAAAGTAACCGCAGACTTAAAAGGTGCGGACTTTGAGAAAAAGCTCGTTTGGAGGACGAATGAAGGATTCAAAGTGAAACCTTTCTATCGCATGGAAGACCTCGAAGGTTTGAAGACCACAAATGCTCTTCCCGGTGAGTTCCCGTACCTTAGAGGTACAAAGAAAAACAACAATGAGTGGTTCGTTCGCCAGGAAATAAAGGTGGAATGTCCTAAAGAAGCCAATGCCAAGGCATTGGATATCCTGAATAAGGGCATCGATTCACTCTCTTTCCACGTGAAAGCCAAAGAACTGAGTGCGGAGTATATCGAGACTTTGCTGAAAGACATCTGCGCGGAATGTGTGGAATTGAACTTCTCCACCTGCCAGGGACATGTGGTGGAGTTGGCGGAACTCTTGGTCGCTTACTTCCAAAAGAAAGACTATGACCTTACGAAGTTGCAGGGTTCTATCAACTACGATTATTTCAACAAGATGCTGGCTAAGGGTAAAGAGAAAGGCGATATGGTAGCTACTGCCAAAGCCTTGATTGAAGCTACTTCCGTTCTTCCGAAATATCGCGTGCTGAATGTAAATGCGCTGACACTCAACAATGCGGGTGCATATATCTATCAGGAATTGGGCTATGCGTTGGCTTGGGGTAATGAATACATGAACCAACTGACCGATGCCGGACTGCCGGCAGCTCTGGTAGCCAAGAAGATTAAGTTTAATTTCGGTATCAGTTCCAATTATTTCCTTGAAATCGCAAAATTCCGTGCAGCTCGTATGTTGTGGGCCAACATCGTAGCTTCTTATAATCCGGAATGTCTGCGCGATTGCGAAAACAAAGGCGAACACAATGAATGCCGCTGTGCTGCCAAAATGAGAATACATGCGGAAACCTCGACTTTCAACCTCACTTTGTTCGATGCACATGTAAATTTGTTGCGTACGCAGACTGAGGCTATGAGCGCTGCTCTTGCAGGCATTGACTCTATGACAGTGGTTCCGTTCGATAAGACGTATGCCGCTCCCGATGAATTCTCGGAACGTCTGGCGCGTAACCAACAGTTGCTGTTGAAAGAGGAATCTCACTTTGACAAGGTGATTGACCCTGCTGCCGGTTCTTATTACATCGAGAACTTGACCGTAGCTATTGCCAAGCAAGCTTGGGAACTGTTCCTTGCAGTGGAAGAAGAGAGCGGTTTCTATGCCTCTGTAAAATCCGGTAAGGTACAGGCAGCCGTGAACGAAAGCAATACGGTTCGTCATGCGGCTGTTGCCAAGCGTAAGGAAGTGTTGTTGGGTACTAACCAGTTCCCGAACTTCAACGAAAAGGCGGGCGACAAGAAGCCTTTGGAAGCCTCTTGTTGCTGTGGCGGACACAGCACTTGCGAAAAGGATGTTCCTTCACTGAACTTCGACCGTGCCGCCAGCGAATTTGAAGCATTGCGTCTGGAAACGGAAGCTTCGGGCAAGCGTCCTAAGGCGTTTATGCTGACTATCGGTAACTTGGCAATGCGCCAGGCACGTGCTCAATATTCTTGTAACTTCCTGGCTTGTGCCGGATATGAAGTTGTTGACAACCTCGGTTTCCCGACCGTAGAGGAGGGTGTGGAAGCTGCGATGGAAGCTAAAGCCGATATTGTGGTTCTCTGTTCGAGCGATGATGAATATGCGGAATATGCCGTTCCTGCTTTCAAAGCTTTGAATGGTCGCGCTATGTTCATTGTTGCCGGTGCTCCTGCCTGCATGGACGAGCTGAAAGCGGCAGGCATCGAGAACTTTATCCATGTTCGTGTCAACGTTCTGGAAACATTAAAGGAATTCAACAAGATATTAATCAAGAATTAAGAATGAAAAATGAAGAATAGGCTGAGCATTTATTTCGCATGGTAATTCTTCATTCGTCATTCTTTGTTCATCATTTTTAAGAAGATGAGAAAAGATTTTAAAAACTTAGATATATATGCCGCTTTTCAGCCTGCCAATGGTGCTGAGTGGCAAAAGGCTAACGGCATCAAAGCCGACTGGAAAACTCCGGAACACATTGAAGTGAAGCCTGTTTACACCAAAGAAGACCTCGAAGGTATGGAACACCTCAACTATGCGGCAGGTATTCCGCCTTATCTGCGCGGTCCGTATTCTGTAATGTATACCTTGCGTCCATGGACTATCCGTCAGTATGCCGGGTTTTCTACTGCCGAGGAGTCCAATGCGTTCTATCGCCGTAATCTGGCTTCCGGACAGAAAGGTCTGTCCGTTGCATTCGACTTGGCTACCCACCGTGGCTACGATCCCGACCACGAGCGTGTAGTTGGTGATGTTGGTAAGGCAGGTGTATCTATCTGTTCACTGGAAAACATGAAGGTGCTTTTCGACGGTATTCCTTTGAACAAGATGTCAGTGTCTATGACTATGAATGGCGCAGTACTTCCGATTATGGCATTCTACATCAATGCCGGTCTGGAACAGGGCGCTAAGCTGGAAGAAATGGCAGGTACTATCCAAAATGATATCCTGAAAGAATTCATGGTGCGTAACACTTATATCTATCCGCCTGCATTCTCTATGAAGATTATCTCCGATATCTTTGAATATACATCTCAGAAGATGCCTAAGTTCAACTCTATCTCTATCTCCGGTTATCATATGCAGGAAGCCGGTGCTACGGCGGATATCGAGTTGGCCTATACACTGGCCGACGGTCTGGAATATCTTCGTGCAGGTGTTGCCGCCGGTATTGATATTGATGCGTTTGCGCCTCGTCTGTCATTCTTCTGGGCTATCGGTACCAACCACTTTATGGAAATCGCCAAGATGCGTGCCGCGCGTATGTTGTGGGCTAAGATTGTGAAGCAATTCAATCCGAAGAACCCGAAATCACTGGCCTTGCGTACACACTCCCAGACTTCCGGTTGGTCACTGACCGAGCAAGACCCGTTCAACAACGTAGGCCGTACCTGTATTGAGGCTATGGCTGCCGCTCTGGGACATACACAGTCTCTGCATACCAATGCTTTGGATGAGGCTATCGCCTTGCCTACCGATTTCTCCGCGCGTATCGCACGTAATACGCAGATTTATATTCAGGAAGAAACTTATATCTGCAAGAATGTCGACCCATGGGGCGGTTCTTACTATGTAGAGTCTTTGACCAATGAACTGGCGCACAAGGCTTGGGAATTGATTCAGGAAGTGGAAAAACTGGGCGGTATGGCGAAGGCTATCGAAACCGGTATTCCCAAGATGCGTATCGAAGAGGCTGCCGCACGTACGCAAGCCCGTATAGACAGTGGTTCACAGACTATTGTAGGTGTAAATAAGTATCGTTTGGAGAAAGAAGCCCCCATCGATATTCTTGAGATTGATAATACGGCTGTTCGCCAGGAGCAGATTCAGAACCTGAAGACATTGAAGGAAGGTCGCGATGAAGCTGCTGTTCAGAAAGCGCTCGAAGCCATTACCAAATGTGTGGAAACGAAAGAAGGCAATCTGTTGGAATTGGCAGTGGAAGCTGCACGTGTTCGTGCCACATTGGGTGAGATTTCGTATGCTTGCGAAAAAGTTGTAGGACGTTATAAAGCAGTAATTAGAACTATTTCAGGCGTGTATTCATCAGAAAGTAAAAATGACAGCGACTTCCACAAAGCGTGTGAGTTGGCTGAGAAGTTTGCGAAGAAAGAGGGGCGTCAACCTCGTATCATGGTAGCTAAAATGGGACAGGACGGTCACGACCGTGGCGCCAAAGTGGTAGCGACCGGATATGCGGACTGCGGTTTCGACGTGGATATGGGACCGTTGTTCCAGACTCCTGCCGAAGCGGCTCGTGAAGCTGTGGAAAATGACGTTCACGTAGTGGGTGTTTCTTCATTGGCTGCCGGACACAAGACACTGGTTCCGCAGATTATTGAAGAACTCAAGAAGTTGGGACGTGAGGATATTGTAGTTATCGCAGGTGGTGTGATTCCCGCGCAGGACTATGATTTCCTCTATAAAGCAGGTGTAGCCGCTATATTCGGCCCCGGAACTCCGGTAGCGAAGGCTGCCTGCCAGATTCTTGAAATCTTATTGGATGAGGAATAATCCGTAAAAGGAAATGTTAAAAAAAAGGCGGAATGCTTTTGCATATCCGTCCTTTTTTCTTAATCTGTGTTATAAAACATACTTTTTTTCTTGGATAATTTGCAAATTTCTCAATTGTCCGTATCTTTGCAATGTGTTTTTCATAGTATTAGATTTAAGGTTAACAAAGGTTGGAGTACAGCGGTACTCCTTTTTTTATGCCCGTACGTTACGTATGGAGTAAAATCAGAGTTTCTTCACCATCAGTTTGCTTTCACCGATAGTTTGTTGCGATAATATTGTAAAACGGATACGCGTAAGCTTTTTCTGGCTCCATGAGTGAATTAATTTAGGATCAGTCAATTCGATGATATCTGCTTCGGGCGATAAAAGCTTTTTATTGTATTCCAGTTTGAATTTACCGGCTTCTCCTGTCAGGATGATGTTCTTGTCGTTGTCAATCTCAACTTCGTTGCAAGTCATCAGGCTTAATATGCTTGGTTTTTCGTAGGCTGCCAATTCCCATCTGTCGGTGATTGTGAAATCCTTTTTTCTGTGCAATGTATAGTTGCGGGTCCAGCTTTTCACGTTTGCTTCCTGCGGATAAGCCCGGGCTATGTCTATCTGATAAGATATGGTTTTGGCTGTGGCTTTGTATTGTTGATTGTACGCCGCAAACTCTCTGCCGTTCTTTTGTGCTGTTCCGTTAATGAGAGGCAGGTTATGATAATCGGATTGCATGGTCCATATCGTATATCGTTCCGGTCCGAAGGTCTGTCGGGTATATGTTCCCACACCTACATCTATAAGTAACGGTTTGGAATTGTAGTAAAGAATGCACGAACCTACATCGTTATGATTATGGCTCTCCTGATTATTCCCGCCTTTTGCAGCGAAAAAGAAGCCGTCACTTTTTCCTTCGGTATCACGCGCTACACAAATTTGGGTATCTTTAAACCAGTAACTGCCAATCAGCGGCTCGCCTTGCGGATAGTTGATAATGTCTTTGTACATAAAGAGTTCATCTAAGGCGGAAGCGAAATAGCCGTTTACCCCATTTTTGAAACTTTGGTTTTGTCGTGCCATCAATGAGGCGAATTTCATCATTGCCGGGTCTCCTATCAGTTTACCATACTGATATAGAATACCGGGACTTGGACTTACTATGGGTGCGGAGTCGGCGAAGTTGACAAAATAATTACCGCCGATGTGTACCCGGTAGATGTATTGCGCCATATTGCGCAGGAGCGGGGAGCTGAATATGTTCACTTTATTTCCGGTTACTTTAGCCAATAAATCCAAAAACTTCAAGGCATAGCCGGATGCTCCGCTCCAATAGGTGGGACCTTCGTCACACGCACCGTCTTCATGATACATGCTGAAAAAGAAGTCTGTAGATTTCATCAGCTTCCACACTCCCTGTTGGATACGTTCCGGGCTCCTTTCTATCAGCATCAGTGCTTGCAGTACATTGTAGTTAACCCATGGATTCCAGTTATTGACTTGCTGGCCGCCGAATCCCATCCACCAATAATCATCCCGTGCGAAGTAAGGATTTATTAGGTTTTTATTGACTTCCTCTACAATTCGTTCATTGATGAGAGGGCTTGTTTTATCGAATTCGTCTTTCAGGAAATAGTAGGTCCATGCCATTTGTGCGCCGATGTCGGCTACTACCAATTCAATGGTCGGTTCATTCCGGTCGGGAAGTCCGGAACGGTCTTTCTGAAAACCGAGGTGTGCCGAGTGTATCCAAGAGGTTTCGCATAGAAACCACACGCCGTCTATGATAGCATCCATAAATCTTCCTTGTCCCTCTACCAATTCAGCGATGGTAAGGGCTTGCAAGGCTTTGTGGTTGGCACGTCCGGTACGGATTTCACCGGTACGTTTAAAAGCAAGGTAGTCGGAAGCGAGGTCGGGTTTCCATTCGTGTTTCAAGGCTTGTTCTCCGTTTTTGATGATAATCTTTCTGATTTCCGGGTCCACTTTCTCTTGCCAGGACTTACGGTCGGTATACTTAGGATAATCCACCCAGCTTTGGTGGTAGAGGATGGCGGTTCCTAAGTCTTCATAAGAAATGGTTTGCTCAAGAAGATGTCTTTCTGTAGCGTTGGCGGAAAAACCGGTACAGATAATTGTGATAAGTAATGAACCTGTCAATAACAGACTTTTTATTTTTGACATTTGCAGTATGTATTAGATGCGTTTATAAATAGAGAACGAGGATAAACGATTATCCCCGTTCGTCAAAGTTAATAAAAAACAACCTTTTACCTAACTTTTATCCCTTGTTTTGTAAATCTATGTATCTTTTCAGCGCTTCCAGGTAGTAGTAGTCTGCATAATTCAACGGTACATCGATTTCGGAACCGTGCGGTAACGAACCGGTGGAGTGCATCAGTACATAGCCTTGGTTACTGCCTTTTGCCGACAGGTAATCAGGACTTGAGAGATTTTTCAGAATCGTTTCCGCATAGTCAAAATATTTCTTTCCGTCAGGTATAAATGTACTGAGTTCCAAAAATGCTGATGCGGTGACGGCGGCAGCCGATGCGTCACGCGGAGTCTTTTCACCTGCCGGAGCGTCATAATCCCAGTAAGGAATAAGGTCGTCTGTCTTTACACGTTCCATAATCATGTCGGCGATATGAACAGCTTCCTGTAAGAAAGCGGTATCTTGAGTTTCACGATAACAAGAAGTGTAGCCGTATACTCCCCATGCTTGTCCGCGCGACCAAGCTGACTCTGCATTTTTACCCTGATGCGTTTGTTTGATTTCCACACTTCCGTCGTTGTTGTAGCTGACTACGTGGTAGGAAGTATAGTCGGGACGGAAATGATTTTTCATGGTGGTTTGCGCATGCTTTACAGCCACATTCTTATATTTTTCGTTTTCTGTCAACTTGGATACGTTGAACAGCAAGTCCAGATTCATCATGTTGTCGATGATTACGGGGAAGTTCCATGCTCCGAAATCCCATGAACGGATACAACCGATTTCCGGATTGAAACGAGCGCATAAATTATCCGCCGTTTCCACGAGTACGGCTTTAATGGTATCGTTGGGAGCGAGGCGGAGAGCATTGCCGTAACTGCAATTCATCATAAAACCTACATCATGGGTACCTTTCAGCTCACGTATCGGATTCAGTATATTAGTGTATTCGACAGCACGTTTCTTCAATTCCTCGTCTCCGGTCATTTCATAAGCGTACCAAAGGCTACCGGGGAAGAAACCGCTGGTCCAGTCGGAAATTCCGCAAAGATGTCTTTGTCCTAATTGCAAGGCTGCCGGATTAGGACGCAAAGAGTCGATATACGCTTTGTTTTCACGTTGTAGCTGTGCGTCGAGGAAATTTACATCATAACCGGAGTATATGGAGCGTGGCAACTTGTTTGTTCCGGAGAGTTCTTCGGCGGTTAATTTCAATTGATAGGAAGCGGCATCGAGTGCGTTGCTTATCCAGACTTCTTTCTGAACCGGAGTGTTTTTGCAACCGGTCAGACCGATGAGTAGGGCGGTTGCAAATAACAGAGAGTTTCTTTTCATGTTATTAAGCTTTTAGTTATTTTCGTTCGTTGACAAAAATATGGATATTTAGGAAATATCTTGTACAAGATTGTTGAAAGGAACTTTGGCGCAGTTTAAAGGTGTATCACTTTTGTCGAATGCTGTTTTAATTCTGTATTTTCTTAAACGGAAGTATTACTTTTACCCTGTAAAACGGTAAAAATAATACTTCCGAATCAGATTTATTGTAAGTTATTTCTTCTTCAGACTTTTGACCTGAAAGTCTGTAAATAACGTGTGATTTTCCAATAAGCGGAGTCCGAAATGTCCGTCTCCTTCATTGTTTTTTATGGTTAACCGGAATAATTCCTCACCATTGATACGATATGTAGTGATTCCTTTTTCCACACGGATTTGGATGTCGTACCATTTATTCGGGAATAACAAATGCGATTTATCCGTATATTCTTTGATAACAGGGCGGGCTATTGCATCACTGGTATCCGCCGCTTTGGCAAAGTATTGGCGGAAGCGGGTGGTGGAGTTATGGTTTCCACCATATCCTACATAGAACAAACTTAACGTTTTATAGTGTTGAAAAATGCCGTTTCTCCATTCGCTGCGTGCAAAAAGATTGCCGGGGTGTTCCGGGTCGTTGGCACCCCAGAAACAGTTCAAGTCACTAAGGCGGTCATACTTGCCGCCTTGCATCAACATTTTCACACGATAACTGATTTCGTAATCACCTGTAAGGCGTTGGTTATACCATAAAGTAAGGCCTTTGGGGGCTGTAATTTCTAATGTGTCGCCCGATACGATGATTTTCACTTCGCCTGAGTGGTCTTCGATTGTCCAGTTCTTTAAAGCGATTTGCGCTTGAACCATAAGCGGAAGTAACATCAGTATGCTTCCTGATACGAGTTTGTGCAAGGTGTTTCTTGTCATACGGTTATTTTTTAGCTTGTTGTAATCCGAAGAAGTTTTGTCCTTTCCCATCAACAGGACTAATCATAGGAATGTTTCCCCCTGCGGCAGTCAGGACAACGGTTTCTCCTTTCTTTAAGTCCAATGAGTATTCCCCTTGGCCTATTGGAGTAAGCGTTACATTACCTGCTTTGACAATCGGGTTCACCATATCCGTACGTAAGATGCAAGGTTCTCCTGCGAGACTTTTGATGCGAATACCGGTTGTCTTTCCCTCTTTTCGGCTGGCGGATACGAGAAATGCGCCTTCTGTTCTTAAATTTTGGAACTGCACATCTCCCCATCGGGAAGGTATGGCAGGGAATACGCGTATCTTTCCGCCCCAGCTTTGTAACAACATATCGTGTATGCACTGTGCGCCGGACAACGGTGTCTCAATAACCGGACCGCTTTCCATATACATGGTATTGGGACGCAGGGTACGGGCAAACAAACCGTTCAGCTTTTCCAAAGCCTTGTCTCCTTCACCAAATGCGGCATATAGCGAAGAGGCTCCGGTATAGGTATATCCGAGGATGTTACCCGGCAGGCTATGCCAATGTTCCACAGATTTTTCCATAAGTTCCTTACTGCCGTTTTGCTCGGCATTCAGCAAGTAAAGCGGATAGAACATCAACAGATGTGAGTAATGGCGGTGTGAACGGCTGAAAGGCACATCTTTGCCTATCATCATGCCGTTTGCGTCTTGCGGATAGTCGGTCAGCTTCTCCATAACTTGCTTCCAGCGAGGTATCAGTTCATCGTCAATGGATAGAATTTTAGTTGTTTCAAGCAGCGTATTACATCCCCAGCGTAATAACGCAATGTCATAATTGCAATCTTCAGCGATACCATATTCAGGAGAAAAGGTTCTTTGCAAATGTAGTTTTCCTTGTTTATCTTCTTTCAGGAAGGGGAGATAGAAATTAATGGCGCGTCTCAGTGTTGGGAATATAGTATTTCTCAATATCGATTCGTCCATACTGAAACGGTATTGCAACCAAAGGTTGTGACAAATCCACGGCAGGTTTCCTACTTGGGCTTTCTTTTCCGTACCGGGAATATTCACGGTTTCTCCTATCAGATTGAAATCGGTAGCGACAGGCAGTGCTGCGGCATCTTTCCGGTAAGCTTCGGGAACATTGTTTATCAGATTGTTCAGATTGCTGCCGATTGCATTGACCAGCGGCATTCCCAATTCCAGACGGTTGGAAGCATATACAGACCAATAACTCAGTTGTACATTCAAGTTCCACCATGCATTAGGCCAGGGAGTCAGCACTTGCCAGGGGCCGCTGTTATCCAGCAGACCGCCGCCAATGCGTGTTGCGGATGCAAGTTTGTACATTTGCGCCCAATAGAAATTCTCCATTTTCTTATCGGGAAGACTTACGAAACTTTGCGGATAGTAATTATGCCACCAGTCCCGGTGTGCTTTTTGAAGAATGGGCAAATCGGTTGTTTGCAGACTTGCCAATGCTGTTTCTACTTTTTGTAATGCATCTGTTTCCGGATATGAGTGTGCGTTACTTATGAGAAGGATACTTGTATTATTTTTTCTTATTTCTTTCCAAGCAGTGGCCGTACCGCCGCCGGCCAGTAAAGGCTGCCAACAATAGTTCACTCCGTTACGTACGGATAACTGTGACGCCGGATTCGATACGTATCCTTTTTTCAGGTGTTTCTTGTTATTTCTTTGGATGGCGTTCAATTGCCTTGGAGAATCTGTATTTTCCGGATAGAATTTCCATGTGAAATCCTTCTCACCTTCCGTAGCTTCAGCTTCGACAACGATATAAGGGCTTTCGGAAGTGACATAAGCTTTCAGTTTTATTTCTCCCAAGGTAGTACGGATGCATCCGGTAGTTTCTGCATTCCATAAATCCAGTCTCATATCCCCGGATTTTATTTCTCCTGCAGGATGCAAGAGGAAGTAGCCGATAAGCAACCGGCATCTTCCGTAGACACCTCTATCATTTGTGCGATGGTCATGCACCATGCTGTTACCGACATCTATCCGTATAGCATTTTTACCGGGTTCTTTACAGATATAGGTTCCCATACTGCCGTTGCCCATAAAAGGAGCCTCGTACCAAGTTTGAGGCAGGCGAGTCCAAATCATGTCTTGCTGAGACATAAAATTTTTCCAATCTATCTGGCAGTAACAGCTGACTGTTATGTACCATGCTACAATAGAGAATAATAGAAATCTTTTCATGTGTTATAAATTTTTTAATGTTTTTATGGTATGTTTCTTTCTCTTGTAGCAAAGGTAAGTGATTATTTGTGAAATAAGGTTTGATAATGTCGAAAGGTCTTACATTATACTTTGACGTATGCGTAAATTTGTTTGATTGTATATTAAATTTGTCCTATAATATAACTTTTCTATTATTAGTTAAAGCAGTATTAGTGTACTTTTTGATATGAGTTTATATAAGGTGCCTCTTGTCATAGAGTTGTTTTTAACTTTATTGTATTCCAAAGAAGTTTTGCCCTTTTCCGTTGACAGGACTAATCATAGGAATATTTTCCTCTGCGGTAGTCAGGACAACGGTTTCTCCTTTCTTTAAGTCCAATGAGTATTCTCCTTGGCCTATTGGAGTAAGCGTTACATTACCTGCTTTGACAATCGGGTTCACCATATCCGTACGTAAGATGCAAGGTTCTCCTGCGAGACTTTTGATGCGAATACCGGTTGTCTTTCCCTCTTTTCGGCTGGCGGATACGAGAAATGCGCCTTCTGTTCTTAAATTTTGGAACTGCACATCTCCCCATCGGGAAGGTATGGCAGGGAATACGCGTATCTTTCCGCCCCAGCTTTGTAACAACATATCGTGTATGCACTGTGCGCCGGACAACGGTGTCTCAATAACCGGACCGCTTTCCATATACATGGTATTGGGACGCAGGGCAAGAGCAAAAAGACCTTTTAGTTTCTCCAAGGCTTTGTTTCCTTCACCAGCCGCAGCATATAATGAAGAGGCACCGGTATTGGAAAATCCTAAAATGTTTCCGGGTATACTAAGCCAATGTTCCACAGACTTTTCCAACAGTTCTTTATTTTCATTTTGTTCGATATTTAGCAAATACAGCGGATAGAACATCAACAGATGTGAGTAATGGCGATGTGACTTGCTGAAAGGCATATCTTTACCTATCATCATACCGTTTTCATCTTGTGGATAATCAGTTAGTTTTTCTATGATTTCCTGCCACTTCGGAATTAGGTTGTCTTTAATAGATAATATTTGGCTTGCTTTGAGCAGTGTTTGACATCCCCAACGGAGCAATGCTATGTCATAATTGCAATCTTTGGCACTTCCGTATTCCGGTGAATAAGTTTCTTTTAGATGTAATATACCTTGTTCATCCTTTTCCAAAAAAGGAATGTAGAAGTTTATGGCACGTTTTAGTGTGGGGAAAATGGTATTTCGTAATATTGTCTCGTCCATACTATAACGATATTGTAACCAAAGGTTATGACATAACCATGGCAAGTTGCCTACTTGGGCAAACTTTCTACTGCCCGGTACCCGTATGTCTACTCCTATTAAGTTGAAATCTGTACATACAGGTAAAGCCGCTGCATCTTTTCGGTAGGCTTCCGGTACGTTATGAATCAGATTATCGAAATTATTCTTGACGACATCTACAAGTGGCATGCCCAATTCTAAACGATTGGATGCATATACAGGCCAATAACTCAGTTGGGCATTCAGATTCCACCATGTATTGGGCCAAGGAGTCAATACTTGCCAAGGGCCGCTATTATCCAGCAATCCGCCGCCGATTCGTGTCGCTGATGCAAGTTTGTATATCTGCACCCAATAGAAGTTCTCCATTTTCTTGTCGGGAAGACTTACGAAACTTTGCGGATAGTAGTTATGCCACCAATTTCTATGAGTTTCATGGAGGGCGGGCAAATCAATTTCTTGCATATTTATTAACGCGGTTTCCACCTTTTGTAATGCATTTGTTTCCGGAAAAGAGTGTGCGTTACTTATGATAAGGATACTCTTCTTTTCCTTTCTGAATTCTTTCCATGCAGTAGCGGTTCCACCACCATCAAGCAATGGCTGCCAACAAAAGTTTAGTCCGTTACGTGCATAGAACTGTGAAGCCGGATTTGAAATATAATCTTTTTTAAAATGACTCTTGCTTTTTATGCGGATAGCGTTCAATTGTCTTGGTGAGTCTGTGTTTTCCGGATAGAATTTCCATGTGAAATCCTTCTCACCTTCTGTAGCTTCTGTTTCGACAACGATATAGGGGCTTTCGGAGGTGACGTAAGCTTTCAGTTTTATTTCTCCCAAGGTAGTACGGATACATCCGGTAGTTTCCGCATTCCATAAATCCAGCCTCATGTCTCCAGATTTTATTTCTCCTGTAGGATGTAAGAGGAAGTAGCCGATAAGCAGCCGGCATCTTCCGTAGATACTTTTATCATTTGTACGGTGGTCATGTACCATGCTGTTACCGACATCTACCCGTATGGCATTTTTCCCGGGTTCTTTACAGATATAGGTCCCCATACTGCCGTTGCCCATAAAAGGAGCTTCGTACCAAGTTTGAGGCAGGCAAGTCCAAATCATGTCTTGTCGGGACATGAAATTTTTCCAGTCTATCTGGCAATAACTATAAACTGTTATGCACCACACTGCAATAGATAATAGCAGGAGCCTTTTCATGTGTTATAATTTTTACAATATCTTTTCTTGGTTACTTCTTCACTTTAAAGCTGAAAGCCAATGTTTCATTCTTTAATCCTTGCGGCAACGTAACTTTTACTTTACCGTTTTCACAAGTATATTTCACTCGTTTGCCGTTTTGCAGTAATGTCATTTTGCCACTTGGTTCATTACCTTCCCATTCAATGATTTCCGGTAGTTCTTCGCCTTCGGGCAGTGCATAGATGGCATATAAGGTTTTTCCGTCCTTGTTGGCGGTGAACCATACATTTCCACAATTGTAGTTGGGAGTGATGCGGGTTGAGTAGATGGCTGCTCCATTTTTTCTGAGCCATTCTCCCACTTTTTTCAGTCTGATAATAACTTCTTCTTCAATGATACCTTCACCTGTGGGACCAACGTTCAGCACAAGACATCCACCTTTGGCTACAACCTCTGTCAATGAATTGATAACCCAGTTTACAGATTTGTACTTAGGATTGGGGTTCCAGCCCCACGTATTGGTTAATGTGATGTTACTTTCCCAGGGATGATTTAGTTGTGTCTTGGGTATTCTAAGTTCCGGAGTCTGATAGTTTTCATTTCTTCCGGGGACTGTTCTGTCTACTGCAATCAATCCGGGCTGCTTCTTGCGCGCATTATCCATGATTTCGTCCAGTTTAATGTCTTGTCCTTTGTCTTTTCTTACCCAACCGCCATCCAGCCAAAGGATGTCAATCTTACCGTAATCGCTCATCAGTTCATTAATCTGATTGGCGGTATATTGTTGGTACTTAGCCCATACTTCAGGGCTTTTCTTGATGTCATAATTCGGGTTGCGGGTTGGAGTAGACAGAGCGGGATCCCAATAATATTCGCAATGCCAGTCGGGTTTGGAGAAGTAAGCGCCAATCATGAAATTTTGTTGCCGGAAAGCATCGAACACATGATAGGCCACATTACTGTATTTACTGTCTTTATAAGGGCCCTTTGCAATGCTGTAATCCGTATATTTGGAATCGAACATACAGAATCCGTCGTGATGTTTGGTAGTAAATATCAAATATTTAAATCCGGCGTCTTTCATGATGGCCGCCCATTCTGTAGGATTGAACTTGGTAGGATTAAAAGAGTCTGCCAATCCCCAATACCATTTCTTGAAGTCACCGTAGGTGGCTCCCGGAAGTATTTTCTTTCTGCGGGCGGTAAATCTATCTTCCGAACACAGTGCCCATGACTCAGAAATACCGGATACGGAATATACTCCCCAATGGAACATAATACCGAATTTAAGGTCTTGCCATTGGTCTAATTTCTTCAGAACCTCAGGATCGGTAGGCCATTCGTAGTTTTTGGAAATTCCATGTACGAACCCGTGGTCTTTGGTAGCGAAATTACCTTGTGCAAAGATCGTAAACGATAAGCTGGCCCCTGCAATTAAAGATAAGAGTCTTTTTTTCATTGTCGATGAGTGTTTTTGATATATAGATTGATAAATGATTTCTTGCCAGCAAAGGTAATCGTTCCATTAAGAAGAGGCGGTTCCTAATGTTGAAAAACCTTTCACAGAGGTATATTGTGCTTGCAGATTTGTCTAATAGGCTTTTAGTATTGTCTATTTCATCTATTGTGGGATAATTGCCGCTGTATTGAATCCTGAATAATGATGATTTTGTTATCACTCGTCACTTTCTTGTGTAATATATTAAAGCTTATCGGGTGGCATCAATGCCGTATAGAGGTGATGCCAAAACTGATTTTAGTTATCACTCAGTCATTCAGAACGAATGATATTTAAAATCCGTATTAATCTTTTCTGAAAATGAAATATCAGGATTTTATAGACAGTTCCTTTGTTAGTGTGCTAGCTCTCCAAGTTCTTCTTCTTTAATATCCGTCTGAAATGCTTTGAATAACCTTCTATGGATTGTATATTACTATTTTTTGTAACTTACAAATTATACACTTTCAGATAGTTATTCTTGAAAGTGATGAGTGATAACAGAAGTTTTGTTATTTCATAATTACTTTGAAAGCATAAGCGTATTTTCCTATTAGAGACGCCGGTGTTGTAATATACAGTCCGTCCTCATCCTGTTTCCACCGCACTTTTTCTCTTGATGCAAGGAATGAAACGGATTTGATATTCTTTATCTCTTTACTGTTCAGGTTTTGTATCTTTATATTTTTGCCGTTTCCCGGCCAGTCCAATATAAAGATATATATAGTATTTTCCTTGGTGATGAAGCGTATGTCTTTTGCAGTGAATGTATACATGTAGTCCGCATACTTTTTCTTACCCACTAAGGCATTTATGCTGAATGTCCCTTCACCGTATACTTTGAAGGGACGTGTATCATAAATCGCTTCTCCGTTCAATTTCAGCCAGTTACCTATCTTTATAAGTTCATCTCTGAATGTCTCGGGCAAACTGCCGTCCGCTCGCAATCCTACATTGAGCATCATATTGCCGTTCTTGCTGACGATATCTATCAGGTTATCTACAATTTGTCCTGCCGTCATGCGCAATTTGTCTTTAGTCTTTCCTTACATGACTGACCCCATACCGGCATCCCCGCCTTCTTTGCTTATGTTTAGTGAGTTTTCCATATAGAACCAGCCGGGATTGACAGTGGTATCTACCCAAAACGGATTCTTCTGCAAATCATCTTTACCGGAACATTCACGGTCTAAAGTATATCCATCTCTCACTCTTTTGATAGTGAGTACGCCATTTTGTACACCGATGAACGGCCATTACACCGATAAACTTGGCGCCAACCTCTTTGTAGAAGGCTGCCAATGAGTCGGCATTGAACTTGTCGGCTTTCCACATAGGTATAAAATCTTTGTAGCCGAATTTGGAAGGGTGTCCGTAAATTTTCAAATGATGTTGGTATACCTTAAGCGCATGTGCTCTGTAACCCAATATGGGATATTTGTGTAATGCGGAGTCTGGTTTCTGATACCAGTACATCCATCGGCCGTAATGTCCGTCATAACCCGGAATAGAGTTGATACCCCAGTGCATATAGATACCGAATTTGGCATCACGAAACCACTCGGGACATTGATAGTGCGCCACAATAGAGGCATCGGTCGGTTTTATTGGTCCCGGTGCGATGTTGAATTTGAGAGTTGTTGCACTTGGGTTGATAAGGACGTCTTGACCGAAATCATCATGCTGCGCTCGGACGGTAAGGGTGTAGCATGAGAGGATGAATAGTGAGATTTTAATATTCGGTTTTGTCTGTGGATTTGGTATCTTTTTTGTAAAAGAGAAGGTATATGACTATATAATCTTAATTTGGCTATATAATAATATACCTTCACCTAAATCAGATTATTTGAAATTATTTATACCGTGCTGTATCCCACCATACACGAACGGAAAGACCATCGCCTTTGCCGCCGTTTAAGGTTGGGTCTGTTGCGTATTCTTTATTATTGCTTAATTCGTTGTCTACGTACCGCAGCTTTTTGATAAATTCATTATTTGCCGGATTAATCGTAGGTTCCAGACTTTGTTTAACAGGATTAAGCTTAGGATATCCGGTACGGCGGAATTCAGCCCATGCCTCTTCTGAATTAGGATATATTCCTATCCATTTCTGTGTGATAATTTTCTCTAATTTTATTTCAAAATCATCAGCGTTGTTCCAAGCTACTTGTCCGGTTGTAATGTACGTGTTGTCATCGGTTGTGGAGTAGGACCCTTCAGGAGCTAATGCTCTCATTTCTTCAAATGAAGCACGGATCCCCTCTTCATAGTTTGCCTGAGCATCTCCTGCCCCTTGCCAACCTCGTAAGGCGGCTTCAGCTTTTAGGAAACATACTTCAGAATAATTCATTAATCCTAATGGGGTAAAGTTGGCGTCTGTATTGGGTTTTGCAACATTAGAACCTTTTGCGGCAGAATTCCAATCGTATCCCCACATATATCCCCAAATACAGGAGTTATGACTATTATCATATTCGGGTAGCGAAAGGTCTGTAACAGGCAGTCCATTGGGTACTCCTCGATATTGTACTGCGTCCGCTTCTCCTTTTACCCACGCTCCGCTTTGAGACAGAATTAAGGTGAGACGCGGATCGGTCACCGTACCATAGCTTGTAAGCATGTCAACCATCGTTTTACTGGCTCGGGATTCATCGACAACCAAACTGCGTAATAACGGGTTTGCCCAGCGATTCGGTTGTGGCGGGGTTACACCGGCATTGTCACTGTTGGAGGCTATAAGGGATTCCTTTAAGGCAGCCTCTCCTTCGGCTTTAGCTTTATCGGGATCAATGAATGAGAGACGCATGGCGGCACGTAAACGTAAGGAGTTGGCTAACTTGATCCATTTGTCTACATCACCTTGGTAAATTAAGTCCTCAGTATTATATTGGAGTTGATTACTCTTTTTCTGTTTTAGTTCTGTGACGGCTTCGGTCAGTTCCTTAAAAACGTCATAATAGATATCTTTCTGGCTATCGTAAGGGATGAGCGTTTCTCCTCTTCCCGCTTTGAAATAGGGAATGTCCCCGAAAGTATCTGTCATCCTTATAGTGCTAATAGCTAAGTTGATACGCATGATTTGATACATGTCGTTGTATTCCGGATGATTTTCTAATGTGGGCTCTATTTCACGGATTCTTTTGACCATTTGTTGGTAATAAGGTGTCCAAAGTCCGCGTTCGGCCCATGAAGTGTTAAATACATAATTGCCAGAGGTGAAAGAGCTGCTTGTATTGGCTAGATATTGGCAATACAGGAAAGAATATAACAGAGCGGCTCTCTGGTAATCGCCATAGACAATGTGGAAACCATGATATTGCATATTGGGCAGTGACAGACTGGGAGATATTTCATTGACTGCCATTGGGTCTTTGTTCATTTCTTCAAATCCGCTTGTACAACTACTGATGGTAATGGCGGAAAGTAGTGTGATTAGAATCTTATGTAATTTCATAATAATATTTATTTAGAATTTTACGTTAAGTGAGAAACCTACTGTTCTTGTTGACGGAAGAGCGGCAAGTTCGAAAGCTTGGAATACGTCTTGGCTGTTTTGTGCAAACTCGGCATTTACGGGAGCGGCCTTGTAAATATTGAATAAGTCACGTCCTACGATAGAAACTTTTACATTGGTTATCGGAGTGTTTCTGAACCAGATTTTTGGCAGTGTATAGCCGATAGAGAGTTCGCGCAGTTTTACGTATGTGGCATCGTGTAAAAACTCTTCTCCTACAGGATAAGTTCCGGCGATAGTAGCATAATATTCTTGAGCAGTTACCTGCTTGGTGTTTTCCAGTCCGGTTGATTCGACAATACCGTTTACTACCATGCCGTCACGTCCACTCAATGTTCTCTTGGAGTTACCGGCACCGGTAGCATAAGCATCGGTCATTGAGAGGAATTGGCCGCCGTATCTTACGTCTATAAGAGCGCTGAATACAATGTCTTTCCAAGATAGTGTGGTACCAAAGGAGCCTGTCCATTCAGGCATCATATTACCGATGACCTTTTCGGATTTAGTGTCAATGAGAGGCAGACCGTTGTCTCCTACCAAGATACGTCCATCTTCATTTCTTTTGTATGCAGTGGATACAATATCGCCAAATTTTCCACCTTCATCAATGACAACCTTTCCTACACGTACATTGGTGGTGAGCGGGAATACATAGCGTTTGTTCTTTTCATCCAGTTCTACATTGCGAGTTGTATTTTTACCCCAATTCAAAGTCACGTCCCAACGCCAGTCTTTGGTTTGGATAGGAGTACCGGTTACCATTAATTCCACACCTTTACTTTCCATTTTTCCTGCATTGATTTTCTTGCTGGCATATCCGGAGGAACCGGGAACAGTCATTGACAGAATTTGGTCGGTTGTGGTAGAACGATAATAAGTAAAGTCAATGCCCAGGCGGTTATTGAACATGCGGTAGTCTACACCTACTTCCCATGATAAAGTTTTCTCGGGTTTAAGGTCGGCCAATGGATATGTGTTAGAGCTACTTCCTACTGTATGGTTACCTAACGCTTCCAGAGTATATACGTTATAGAGCGCATAGGGGGCTGTGTCGTTGCCGACCTGTGCAATAGAACCACGTACTTTTAAAAAGTATTCTTTGGGCAGTTCAAATATGTCGGACAGAATTCCGCTTAAACTTGCAGACGGGTAGAAATAAGACCAATTGGATGAAGGCAAGGTGGAAGACCAGTCATTACGCGCTGTAACATCAAGGAAGGCATATCCTTTATATCCCAAAGTAGCATTTCCTAAAACCGAGTTGATGCGTTTCGATGAAAAGTCCTGAATAGCCAGTTTGCTTTCACCGTTACTTAATGCTACAAAATTGGGAATGATTGCTTTACCGCTTTCACCGGCTAAAGATTTAAATTTGTTGTAGTTGGTGGCAATCCCCACATTGGCTGTTAAGGAGAAATCTTTAAATCGTTTGTCAAAGTTCAGCATCAGGTCTGCGTTTAATTCTTCGCTTGCGGTGTTGGTAACGGTCATTAAGTCTTTAGGACTTTCCGCTTTTGCATGATAAGGCATATAGGTTTCTACGTTGTCTGAAATTCTATCCAAACCGATTCGTCCGGTTATTTTCAGCCAATCGGTGATATTACCTACTACGGTTACCTGGCCTTGGAACCTGTCTCTGTTCAATTCGTTTCCATTTCCGTTTGCAATAAGCCCGTATGGATTTCTGTATTCGGTATCTTCTCCATGCCAGTTCACAACATAACCGTCAATACCTACCGGGTTTTGTAAGTCTTGTAAACGGATATTCCGTGGTAAACGGATCAAATGTGACCATACACCGGTATAGAAAGTTTCCGGACGGTTTTTTACTTTTTCACGGAAATAAGATACTTTACCGCCAATGGTCAGATATTTGTTTTTGATTTCCACATTTAAGTTATAATTCTGTTTATTCATGGATTCATTGGGCAGAATACCCTGGTTACGGGTGTCGGTGAAAGAGAAACGCGCATTCATTTTCTCGTTGCCGCCGGTTGCGCTGACTGAGTTTACATAGTTTAAAGCTGTGCGGAAGAAATCATCAATGATGTTTTTCTGAGGTAACATGGCGTATTCTTTGTAGGACTCATCTCCATAAAGTTCTTTACGCCAGTTGGGAATCATTTGTCCTGTCATCTTGGGACCCCATGAACCACTGGCTTCCAGTGCATATTGTCCATTGGTACCCTGGCCATATACATCTTGGAATTCGTACGAGTCGTAGGCTTTACTCATAGAAACGTAGCCATTATATTCCAACTGCAATTTTCCTTCCTTACCCTTTTTGGTAGTGATGACAATTGCACCATTTTGTGCCCTTGAACCATAAAGAGCGGCAGCATTGGCACCTTTTAATACTGAGATACTTTCGATATCATCAGGGTTGATGTCGGCAGCTCCGGAAGAATATGAGAACTGTGTATTGCTGTTGGAATTATCCAGAACAGGTAGTCCGTCAACTACCCAAAGCGGTGTGTTATTACCGCTTAAAGAGTTCAGACCACGGAGCACAACACGAGTTGGCCCACCTACGCCACTACCGGATTGCGATATCTGTACGCCGGCTACCTTACCTTGCAGTAGGTTTGAAACACTGGTAGAACGGTTTTCTGAGAAAACGTCTGTTTTTACCTCTTGCATGGCATATCCTAATGCTTTCTTTTCTCGTTTAATACCTAATGCCGTTACGACGACTTCAGAAAGCATTTCGCTATCTTCTTTTAATGTAATGGAAAACGTGTTTTTTTTGTTGATGCTGACTTCTTGTTTCTCATATCCAATGAATGAGATAATAAGTTTACCATTCTCCGGAGCATCTAATTTGAAAGCTCCGTCAATGTCTGTTATTGTTCCAAAAGTGGTTCCTTCCACTGAAACATTGGCACCAATAATGGATTCTCCGTTTACATCTTTCACTGTACCTGTAATAGTTCTTCGTTGCTCTTGCGCAAAGGCAACGAAACAGATGAAAGACATCATTGTTACAAAAAGTAATCTAATGTGTTTTTTCATACGACTTTGTTTTTAAGTTAAACAATAAGGAATTTAAAGTATTATAATCTGTCTTATATAGACAATCTTGAATAAGTGTGTATGTTATATATATTTGATATAAATGCAAATGTATTAATATTGCGGTAGATATTATTAAAATATATTAATTATTTGCAACGGTATATGCTATTTTTGTATTCCACCTGTATAGAGTGCAGGCCTGTCTCTCATTTCCCGTATTTCCCACGTCCCATTGAAGCTATCGTATAAGATAGAGGAATCCTTTCTTTTGTTTTCATACATTTTACCGTTTATTACAGGCCTGTTTTTTCCATAGCTGAATGTCGATTGTGTTTTACGGTTCCAAATATACAGACTTGCCGGACGCTTGGTATTCAGCTCCGCTTCAATCTTCCAGTCACCGCATTGAAAACTGTTATTGCCGGAACGTTCTATATTTACAATTCGGTTTTCGTTCGCTTCCACTTGAATAATAGTAAGTATACGATTGGCCTTACCGGGTTCATAACTGGCTGTCAACGACCAGGGAGCGGTAAAGTCTTCACCGCGGACACCTATTTTCCTGTTTGGCTCGGCGACAAACTTATCCGTTTGGCTGATAGTACATTTTTGTTCGCTGAACAAGCGGGCGACAGAAATATATTTGTCTTTTTTGTTACGGGTTGTCAACGTTGATGTTGTTTCGTCTATCTGGAATTTTACCGGGCTGTGCAACAGCCAATCCCAACTTACCGCTTTAGTTGCTTCCAATTCGTCGTAGATAACCACGATGTTGGGGTGCAACAGGAAGATATGGCGGCGATACTTCTTCAGGGGAGTTTCTCCGAAACCGTTTTCCCGTGACTGTTCAAGATTGTGGCCGGCAAAGTTCTTTTGCCACATGGGGTATTCACTGATGCCGCAATAAGCGTTGGAAGCATCTCCCAAGGCATAGGAGACATGCTCCCCGTTGAACATGCGTACAATGTTTCCATACGCACGTGTGGTGAACGGTTGTCCGATGCCATCTATTAATAAGGTGTTGTGGGCGCGTGTATGGCGGTAAGACAACAGATTATGCGGGTCGGAGAAGTTCATATAATGACCTACCGCATGGTAAATGGCTTTTCCGCCATAGTGCAAGTTGAAAGCATTCTGGTTGGAGTGCGTGTGGCTGCCGGAACCGAACGGACTGGAACGGAAACTGAGACTGATGTTATGTTTATAGTCCTTCAAATCGCTGTTGGCTATCATTTCACCGGTATCTTTGAACCATACGGCTTTGGGAGCATCTGCCGGTAATTCGGCTTGTCGGGGACGCTGTTTGCCGCATGCCATACGGTAGAGGCGCGTTTCTGATTCTGTTTTATAACGGTTGTTGATAGACGAATACCAGGCGGCGTACGGGTCCTCGGTAGTGCGTGCCATGAAATCGGCAAAAGCACTGCGGATGCGCAGGGGCTTGCCGTTATTTTTTTCGTGTCCGTCGCCGAACCCCGCACTCAATGCCCGGGGTTGCCAGCTATACAGCATACCGATGCCGGCATTTTTATACCAGGGATGTTGCATGAAATCTGTTTTTGTCAGATAGCCGAACAGGGTGGGTACATAAGATAGGGTAACAGCATTGGCGCTGAAATAACTTGTTCCGTTATGCCATGAACCGTCGCGGTTGAAACCGGAGGCCGGGGCGCGTGCCGTCCAAAGTTCGTAGCTGTATTCCAGATATTCTTTGGCAAGCGGATATTTGCCGTACATCACCAATGCGGCTTGCATGAAGTGGCGGAATGCGAATTGCCAGAAATGATTGTCGAAGATATGGGTTTCTTCATTTTCCAGAATATGGCTCTTATAATAGAGTGACAGTACATCCATAATGATACTTTCTATCTGTTTACGCTCTTGTGAACTGAAGCGGTCGTAACAATTCTCATAGGTACATGCCAATGTGTAAATCAATTCTCCAGCATTGAAATCATTGCCGATAACTTTCTTGTCAGGTTCTACGGCCAACAGGCAGCGTACGTTTTGTACCATTTTTTCTGCGTATACATCCAATTTCAGCATTTGATAGGCAGTATTCAGATTATCACATTCGACCGCCATACGGGTGATTTGTCTGTATGGTTTGGTATCGTTGGCATAGTTTGAACCGAGCGCATTGCGCGAGTCGGTAATCATGTTCTCGAACTCCGGATGTGAACGTACTTTCCTGCGCGCTTTCTCCAGATTGTCGTTCAGGAAACAATAGATGCGGGGATACGCTTGAGGGATGCTATTCAAAAAAACATTGACTTCGGGTGTGACGAATCGGGGTATGTCATCGGTTACGGTAAAACTGTATGTCTTGCTCCAGGAAAACTCTTTACCTTCTTTGCTTACCGAACGCACACGCCAGTACCATGTACCGTTTTCCAATACTTTGTGCGGATTGAACATACACCAGGGCTTGGGTTGGGACAGCACGGTACTTGCATCCGAGAAGTCTTTGCTTCTTGATAGATTGAATTGCAGGAAATCCGATTGCTTGACGCTTTTTGGAACCAGCAGTGGCGAAGGGTTTATATATAAAGTATGCTCTTGTTGCGGATACGGCGTTTCGCGTTCATTCTCGTGGATACGCTGGATGTTTTCAGCCTGAATAGAAAGCGGTATCAGGCAGAATATCAAGAAGAGTAAGAGTTGTTTTTTCATGTTGGATAGTTATTTGTATAAAAACTGTTTTTATTAGGTTTGTTATTTATTTCTTTTCAACACAGATAGTTGTTGCCTTTCCTTCATTCTTTTTCCGGTCGAGTGATACAATCTTGAAAATCAGAAAATCGGTAGTTTTAAGTTCTGACGAGGTATATTTGTATGACGGTTGCTTCACGCCGGTTGCTATCAGTTCGTAATCGGGATTGTTGCCGCGAGTACGGTATACGGCATAGGCGGCAGCATCTTTGGCAGGTTTCCATTGAAGGGAAACGGTATCTTCGTTGAAACCGGCTGTCAAATCCTGTGGGGCTGCCGTTACAGTGTGTTGCGGCACATTACTTATTGTATATGTTTGGTTGGCTTTTGTCGGGAATGATATTTTGTCCTTACCAAGCGATTTGTATCTTATCATTTTACCGGTGGTATCTTTCAGTTCTGCACATGCAATGCCGGGGTATTTCAAGACACAAGTGTTATTCTGTTTTGACAACACTTTGGCTTCTGTGAGCCGTCCTTCCTTCCAACTGGCGGATACTTCGAAGTTGCCGCGTGCAGTAAGCCCTTTGTATGAACCGTCTTTCCATGCATCGGGTAATGCAGGCAGTATATGTATATATCCTTCATGGCTTTGCAACAACATTTCCGCAATGCCGGCCGTCCCGCCAAAGTTGGCGTCAATTTGAAAAGGTGAACGCAGTACGGCAAGGCAGGTTGCCCAAAGATTTTCGCGAATACCGTTTGTCAGCAAGGCAGCTACGAGATCATGTGCACGGTTACCTTCTTTGGCACGTGCCCAAAGATTTATCTTATGGGCCATAGACCAACCGGTAGAAACATCGCCGCGACGGTTGAGCGTTACTTTAGCGGCATCGAGCCATGCGGGAGTATTCTCATTTATCAGTGTGCCCGGATAAAGACCGATAAGTTGTGATAGGTGACGGTGATGCTGTTCCAGTACGATATCGCCATAGTACTTTTCTTCACGGTATTCTTTTATCTGACCGGAGTTCCCTATTTGTACGGGGTCTAAACGCTTACTCTGTTCTTTAAAGAGACGGATATTTTCGTTATGCTCGCCCAACAGGTTTGCGGCACGAATGGCATCTTGATGGTTTTCATATATCATCTGCTGGTCGAAAGCGCAACCGATAGTGGGATAGGGACGGTTAGTGGCTTTAGCATATTGCTCGGGTGAAGCAGAAGGGTTGGCAAGTAAAAGACCGAGCGTATCGGTAGTAACCTTACTCAGAAAATCGGCTACTCCCAGTATGGCAGGATAGGATGTCTCTTTTAGGATTTGTTTGTCATTGGTGAAAGCGTAATAATCCCAAAAAAGTTTTGAGGTGAAAGCTGCCATGCCGGGACCGGAGTGTCCGCCGGGCATTCCTACCATATAGGCTCCCGCTCCTGTACCCATAGTCCAGCCATTGCCACCGGGTTCGTCAGAGAAATGCTGCGGGTGGTGTATTTTGATATACTTGGATGCAAATTGTTCGGCCATAGGTTTATAAGCCTTATGGTAATCGGAATAACTCTCAAACAGTTCGGTCAAATTGGTGTTGAAAGCAGGCCAATAGTTCATTTGTATGTTGATGTTGTGGGTATAGTTACCGTTCCAGGGGGCCAGCTCGTACTGGTTCCATACGCCTTGCAAAGTGGGTGGGAGAGCACCTTTGCGGGCACTGCTGATAAGCAGATAACGTCCGTAATGAAAAAACAACTCTTCCAGATACGTATCTTGCTTTCCGGCCTTGTATGCAGCCAACAGGCGGTCGGTGGGAAGATAGCTTTTGGGGCCGATATTCAGTTGCACCCTTTCGGTAAGCGAGGAGAAGTCGTTAATGTGAGTGGTGCGCAGTTGGCTATATCCTTTCTGGGTGGCTTTTATAAGGCGTTGGGATATTTCTGTGTGCGGGTCGGGATATCCTTTCAGCTTTTCGGCAGGTTTATTGGAAAATACTTGAGGCGATAATCGGTAGTTGGTTCCTAAAGCCAAGAGTATAACGGCCGAATCGGCATTCTCCACTCGGATAGTACCATGGTCTGCGTTAGAGTCGTTCCAAGCGGACATACTGCCATTTATGGGAATCACTTTGACTTGCGCTTCATAAATCAGTTTCAGATATTCGGTTTTTCCTCTCAGCGTAATCATATCATCTTTAGCGAACACCTTACCTTCACGTCCGTTATAGCTGAAGCGGGTTTGCGTGGGACCGCTCAAGTAACCTATGGTCATGGTATCCGTACGTTGCAGAGGTCCGAAAGGTACTAAATGTGCGATTTGCGGGCGAACGGTAAAAGTGAGGCTTCCGGGTTTGTCGGCGGTCAGCTTGATGACCAGTACATTGTCCGGATAACTCATGAAATATTCGCGGTGGTATTTTACGCCTTGGTATTGGTAACTGACTTCGGCGATACCTTTGTTTAAGTTCAGGCTGCGACGGTAGTCGCTTCGGAGGTCATGGAAAAAGTCCAGATATAAATCACCGAATGACGTTTGTGTTTCGGCCCCCCAAAGTCCCCGTATATATAAAGTTTTATCTGTCAGTTGCAATCTTTCGGTACTTGTACCGCCAAAGATACTGGCTCCCATATAACCGTTTCCGATGGGTAGCGACCAACGTTCCCAATCTATATCTATGGGACGTTCCGATTCATTGGCGGGAATCAGGCCGCCTTTGTTGCTTGCAGGTTCGTCGTACCAAAGTTCATAATCGGAGGTCAAACGTTTTATGTTTTCATGTTGTGCCTGTACATTGATTATATAAAAGAGGCATAATAGAACGATTAAAAGTTTCTTCCTGTTTTTCATATATGTATTCTTGCCTTTTTGTTCAAAGCAAATATAGGCAAGCAAATACTTTTCGGCTTATAGTAGCGTGTAATAAAAAGTGAGGCAGGTATAAACCTGTCTCACTTTTGTCGAATTGTATTTTAATTCTGTCCGAATAGTTACTTTCCGTACTCTGACGGCAGGCAACCGAAGTATTTTTTAAAGCTGGTGGCAAAGTACGATGGGGTATTAAAACCTACCATTCCGCTGATTTCTGCTACTGTGTATCTTCCTTCTTTCAGCAGCTTGCATGCCCGGTTGAAACGTACCTTACGAATGAAGTCATTGGTCGGTTCGCCTGTCAGCGCTTTCATCTTGATATGCAGGTTGGAACGGCTCATGCACATCTCACGGGCAAATTCATCTGTGGAGAACTCTACATTATCTATATTTCGTTCCACTATTTCTATTGCTCTCTTTAATAACTCCTCGTCCAGCGGGTTGAGCGCCACTTTTTCCGGTTCCACTTCCAATGAGTTGGAATAATGCTCAATAGCCCGATACCGGGTACGGAACAGGTTCCTGATTTTCGCAACAATCACTGCCATTGAGAAAGGTTTGGGAATGTAATCGTCCGCACCCACTTGCAAGCCCTCCAATTGCTCTTTCAAATCGGTTTTGGCAGACAGGATAATAATAGGTATATGGCAGGTACGCAGGTTTTGTTTGATTTGTTTGCATAACTGTAAGCCATCCATAACGGGCATCATGACGTCGGTCAGTATAAGGTCTATCTCTTGTTCTTTCACGATGGATAACGCCTCTTCACCGTTTTCTGCAGTCAGGATGTGATAGCTGTTACCTAACTCTTCGCAGAGGTACTGCCGGATGTCCGTATTATCTTCTACAATCAGGATATTTTCTTTACGTTGCCTGTCTGCTTCCGTTGTTTCCTCTGTCACTTCCTTTACTTCCGTATCGATTACATACATATTCCGGTCGTTGGTGGTATACATTCTCTGTTCTTCTATGGGGTCTGATGCGGATTGCTTCTCTTCCGGAAGATAGGCCGATTCTTCTGTGGGCAGATAGACGGAGAAAGTGCTTCCTGCTCCTTCTTCGCTTTCCAGTTCGATTCGTCCATGGTGCAAGTCTGCAAGTCGCTGTACCAATGATAATCCGATGCCGCTGCCCAAATGCTCATTATCTATTTGATAAAAGCGTTCGAATATTTTTCCCTGTTTGTCGATGGGAATACCGTTTCCTGTATCTTTTACCCGGAGAAGCAGTTCATGGTTCTCTTCCTGCAATGTAACAGTGACGCTTTTGCCCTCACCGGTATATTTGAAGGCGTTGGAAAGCAGGTTGTTTACAATCAGTTCCATATAATCCGGATCGCAGAGAATCTCGCGTCCCTTGACATTGGAGTTGAAGTTATAGGATATTCGCTTGCGTTGCGCCAAACGGTCGTAGAATAAAAAGTTCTTTTCGATAACATCGTGTATCGGGGTGAGTCTTACTTTAAGATTGAACACGCCTAATTCGGCACGACGATAGTCCATCAGCTGATTCACCAGGTGTAGCAGCCGGTTGGTATTCTTCTGGACATGTTCCAATTGCTTGTGCAGCCATCGGTCGCTCACTCTATCCAGCATTTCCTGTACCGGAGCGAGAATCAGAGTGAGCGGAGTACGCAATTCATGGGAAATGTTGATAAAGAAACGCAGTTTCATTTCATTCATTTCTTTTTGCCGCTCACTGTCCACGCGTTCCATTTGCAGTTTGGCTTCCATACTTTTGCGCATCCAGAAGTAACGGAAGACGAAAATGACGATGGAGATAAAGGCGATGATGAATAACAGGATAGCCCACCATGTTTTATACCAAACGGGCAATACCGTGATTTCCAGTTCTGTCGGTATTTCATTCCATTTCCCGTCGCTGTTGGCTGCTTTTACAAGGAAACGGTAGGTTCCTGCCGGCAGGTTGGAGTAAGATACCGTACGCAAGATATTGGAGTAGTACCACTCTTTGTCATAGCCTTGCAGCATATAGGCAAACGTATTATGATTACCCGATATGTAGTTCGATACCACGAAATCCAGTGAAAACATGGATTGCTTGCTCGATAGTGTGATGCTTTTCGTATCGCTGATGTCTTTCTTCAATATGCCGGTATCGTCATCGGGAAATACCGTTTGATTGAACAGGTGCAATCGGGTGATTACAACCGGTGGAGTGTACGGATTGTCTACTATCTGTTCCGGATGAAATGTAGTGACGCCGTTGATGCCGCCGAAATACATTTGGCCGTCTGACGCTTGGTAGTAGGCATTATTCGTAAATTGGTTGCTTTGAAGCCCGTCATTGTCCGTATAGTTACGGAACTTTTCAGCTTCGGGCTGAAAACAGCTCAGGCCTTTGTTCGTGCTTAGCCACAGTCTGCCGGATGCATCTTCCAAGATTCCGTGTATCACGTTGTTGGGCAGTCCGTCAGCGGTGGTATACTGTTTATACTCCTTTGTACTGTCGTCAAAACGGTAGAGCCCGTTTCGCGCTCCTATCCAGAAAATTCCGTTCCGTGCTTCGTATATGGCGTTGACTGCCTTACGCCGTACCGGAAAACTGTCCGGGAGTATAGGGCAGACTAATAGGCCGTTATTGTCTTCCGTGTACACGTTCAGTCCTGTTTCGCTGCCCAGCCAAAGGCGTTGTTTACTGTCACGTAATATGTATGTAAATTGTTCCTGCTCCAAAGGGCGGCCGTTACTTTGGAGAGTTACGCGGGTAAATGTTTTCTGCCGGGTGTCAAAACGTAAAAGAACCGTCATGCCGGTCAGCCATAAGTCACCGTTGGCGGCCGGCCGGATGTCGTATACGTTTCTTGTATTTCTACTGTTAAACGTTTCGATATGGCCGGAATTCCGGTGCAGAATACTGAGCCCGCCGGTATGGGTTCCGATGTAGACCAGATTCTGCGCTTCATCTATATGTATGGCTTTTACGTCATTGGAAGCGAGGCCGTCTTTCTGTGTATAATGTGTGAATTTTTGCGTTTGCGGGTTGTAATAGTTCAGACCGCCGTTATTGGTACCTATCCAGATACCTTTTTGTGCGTCTTCTTTGATACAGCCTATGGTATTGCTGTTTAACGAATTTTCTTTTGCAACGGATTGTATGTTATGAAAGCGGTTCTTTAACGGATGGTAATAGTTTAATCCGCCATAATAGGTTCCTAACCACATTCCTCCTTGAGTGTCCATGAAAATGTCACGGACGGATGTTTGCGAAAGGCTTCCGCTGACCTCTGAATTGCTGGTATAGCTGTTAAAGGAGTCGGTAGCCTCGTTATAGATATTCAGAGAGTTGATAGTGCCTATCCACAAAACATTTTGCGAGTCGAGTATCAGTGAACGGATATAATTGGAACTGATACTTCCTTTCTTTCCGGGGATGTGGGTATAATTGATTGCTTCTTTTGTCCGGGGATTGATTTTGTATAATCCGTTTCCTTCTGTGCCTACCCATAGGCAGACCGGGGATTGCTGTAAAATAGAGAGTATTTGTTTTCCTTTCAGCTTCTCCGGCATGACATTTTCGAGCGTGTTGCGGGAGATTGAGTAGACGAACATTCCTTCATAACTTCCGATGTATATATTGTCTCCTTGTCTGCTGATAGCGGTAGGTGATATGGATAGAAGCGAAGGGTGCAGCGGGGTATCGGAAAATCGGCGGGTTCCGGTATCGAACCGCAAAAGATTCTCGTCTTTGCCTGCGAATAGGAGCAACTGATTTTCATTGATTTCCACCATACCGTTGATTGGGGTATTGGCTTTATTCTTCGGGTAGGTGTAATTGTAGAATTTATCTTGTGTTGCGTCATAGAGCGATAAGCCTTCCTGCGTACCTATCCATATATTTCCTTGTGAATCGCTCATGCACGCTCTGGTTATATCGCTTCCGATACTGTATGGATTCTGCTCGTCATGTTGATATACGGTAAAATCATAACCGTCGTACTTGTTCAGACCGTCATGGGTGGCAAACCACATATTGCCCTGTTTATCTTGGGTTATGTCAAAAATAGTATTCTGTGATAACCCCTCATTCACTCCGATATGCACAAAACTGATATGTTCCGCAGGCTGTGCATGAAGCGGTGATAACAATGCAATAATGGTTGTTATAAGGAAGGTGAAGTACTTTGTCATATTTTGTTTTTCTAAGTTTTTTGTATGGATATCTTGTTACGACTTGATATATTCCGAAGGCAGACAGCCGAAATACTTCTTAAAGCTCGTTGAGAAATAAGAAGGAGTATTGAAACCTACCATTGCGCTGATTTCAGCTACTGTATACCGTTCCTCTTTAAGCAGTTTGCATGCCCGGTTGAAACGGATTTTACGTATGAAGTCATTTGTCGTGTCTCCGGTGAGCGCCTTTAACTTTAGATGCAGGTTGGAACGGCTCATACATATTTCGCGGGCAAAATCATCGGTGGAAAATTCCACGTCATCCATGTGTTTCTCAACAATGGCTACCGCTTTTTTCAGCAGTTCTTCGTCCATTACGTTGAGCGCCACTTTCTCCGGCTCTACTTCCAAAGAGTTGGAGTAATGCTCGATAGCCCGGTAACGCGTGCGGAACAGGTTTCTGATTTTCGTGGTAATCACCGCCATCGAGAACGGTTTGGGGATATAATCGTCCGCACCTACCTGCAATCCTTCCAGTTGCTCTTTCAAATCCGCTTTGGCGGACAGTATGATGATAGGTATATGACAGGTGCGCAGGTTCTGCTTAATCTGTTTGCACAGTTGCAAGCCGTCCATAACGGGCATCATGACATCCGTAAGAATCAAGTCCGCCTCTTGCTCTTTCATGAGCGCCAATGCTTCCTCTCCGTTACCCGCTTCCGATATGTGGTAACTTTTTCCCAACTCATCACTCAGATATCGACGAATATCGAGATTGTCTTCTACGATGAGTATCTTTTCTTTCCGTGTCCCGTCACTCTCTGCCGTTTCTTCTTTTATTACCTCTTTTTCATCTTCCGTGTCAACGATGTACATATCCCGATTGTTGGTGGTGTACACCTGTTGTTCCCCGATGGCGTTTGTCCGGGTTGCTATTTCTTCCGGTCGATATGCCGTTTCTTCTGTCGGCAGATAAATGGAGAAGGCGCTTCCTTCACCTTCCCGGCTTTCCAGCTCGATTCGTCCGTGATGCAGGTCTACAAGGCGTTGTACCAATGATAAGCCTATTCCGCTTCCCATGTGTTCGTTGTCCGCTTGATAGAAACGTTCGAATATCTTAGCCTGCTTGTCGATGGGTATTCCGTTTCCGGTATCTCTTACTTGCAGCAGCAGTTCCTTACCGGTTTCCCTCAGTACCACTGTAATGCTTTTTCCCTCATCGGTGTATTTGAACGCGTTCGATAGCAGGTTGTTGACAATCAGTTCCAGATAGTTGGGGTCGCAAAGGATTTCTTTTCCCTCTACCTCTGAAGAAAGGTTATAGGCTATTCTTTTTCTTTGAGCCAGCCGGTCGTAGAATAAGAAGTCTTTTTCAATGACTTTGTGAATCGGGTTACGTCTGACCTTGAGATTGAATACTCCCAACTCGGCACGCCGGTAGTCCATCAGCTGATTCACCAGATGCAGCAGCCGGTTGGTGTTTTTTTGTACATGTTCCAGTTGCTTGTGCAGCCATCTGTCACTTACCTTATCCATCATTTCCTGTACGGGGGCGAGTATCAGGGTCAGTGGCGTGCGCAGTTCGTGCGAGATGTTGATGAAGAAACGGAGCTTCATTTCGTTCACTTCTTTCTGTCTCTCTTTGTCCACCCGTTCCATTTGGAGCTCGGCCTGCATACTTTTACGCATCCAGAAGTAGCGGAATATGAATATTGTAACCGCGATGAAAGCCGCGGTGAATATCAGCACGGCCCACCATGTTTTATACCATACCGGTAATACGGTGATTTCCAGTTCGGTCGGTTTCTCGTTCCATTTACCGTCACTGTTGGCGGCCTTCACCAGAAAGCGGTATGTCCCTGCCGGCAGGTTGGAGTAGGACACGGTACGTTGATTGTCTGTGTAATACCATTCTTTGTCATATCCTTGCAGCATATAGGCGAAAGTATTGTGTTGGCCTGATATGTAGTTGGGCGCTACGAAGTCCAGTGAGAACATGGATTGTCTCGCGGTAAGGGTTATGCTGCGGGTTTCCCGGATATTGGTTTTCAGTATGCGTGTACCGTCACCCGGTGTAACTTTCTTGTTGAAAAGCCGCAGATGAGTGATGATGACCGGAGGAGTATACGGATTGTCTACGATTTCTTCCGGTTGAAAGGCCGTGATGCCTTTGATTCCGCCAAAGTACATCTTTCCATTGGCGGTACGGCAGTAGGCGGATGCTGTAAACTGGTTGCTTTGCAATCCGTCGTTGCTTGTGAAGTTACGGAACTTTTCAGTCTTGGGCTGGAAACAGCTCAATCCTTTATCCGTGCTTATCCACAGCTTTCCTTCAAAGTCTTCCGATATGCCGAATACGACATTGTTAGGTAACCCTTCTTCAGTAGTGTATTGTTTACTTGTTTTATCCGTTTCATCAAAGCGGTAAATACCGTTACGGGTACCAATCCAAAAGATACCGTTGCTTCCCTCGTATATGCAGTTGATAAAACGATGATTGAGCGGGGAGTCCGAAGACAGTACGGGAATGCTTTGCAATTCGTTTCCGTCTTGTGTATAGACGATGAGGCCTGTCTCGCTTCCGAACCAGAGGCGCTGCTTGCTGTCCTTGAATACGGTGGTGATTCGCGTACTTTTAAACGGTCGGCCGTTCTTTTCGGTAGTAACGGGAGTGAACGTCTTCAGCGCGGGATTAAAACGTACCACCCCTCCCAATGTTCCTACCCAATATTCACCGTTACCGATGGGTACGATGGCATAGATGCTTTTTGTGGCAATGCCCGACGGATACGGGATGGTAAAGGTTTCGATGCGGCCGGTGTTGCGGTGTAACACACTGATTCCGCCGGCATGTACACCGATATAGACTTTGTTCTGTTGCTCATCCACATAGATTGTCTTTACGTCATCAGACCCCAGACCGTCTTTCTGAGTATAGTGGGTAAATGTATTGGTTTTGGAATTATAGAAGTTGACGCCGCCGCTGTTTGTACCGATCCATAAATTACTTTCCTCATCCTCTACTATGCAGTTTATTATGTTGTTGTTTAAGGAATTACGGTTGGGAACAGACTGTATCTTTTGAAAGCGGTTCTTCAACGGGTGGTAATAATTCAGACCGCCGAAAAAGGTTCCCAGCCATACTCCGCCTTGCGAATCGGTGAATATGCTGCGAATGGAAGTCTGCGACAGACTGCCTTTCCTCAGAGGGTTGCTCTTGTATATCGAAAACGAATCGGTTTCCTTTTGATATATGTTGAGAGAATTGATAGTGCCTACCCATAGCCTGTTTTGCGTATCCAACGAAAGCACGCGTATATAGTCTGAACTGATCGGGCGTGTGCTTCCCGGTGTTGCCGTATATTGCTTGACGTCGCCGTTCAGCGGATTTATGAGGAATAGTCCGTTACCTTCGGTACCTACCCATAACTGGGTGGGAGACTGTTGCAATACGGCGGATATGCGTTTCTCTTTAAATACCTCAGGTGCGATGCTTCCGATCGTGTTGTCCGGGACGGAGTAAGAGAACAGGCCTTCCCGGCTTCCTATATAGATGTAGTCTCCCTGACGATTGACGGATGTGGGAGTGATGGTAAACAAATCGGGATTTAGCAGGGACTTGGAAAATGATTGCGTGCGGGTGTTGAACAGGATAAGCTCTTCATCCGTATAGATAAGCAACAGTTCCCCGTTGACTGTTACAATCTTATTGACAGGCATGTTTTTACCTTCTTTCGTGTATTGGAAATTTTGGAAACACTCCTTGTCGCTGTCATACAATGAAAGGCCTTCATAAGTTCCGACCCATATTCTGCCTTGGTCGTCAGTCTTTAACGAACGGACGATATCGCAACCTAAACTTAGCGGGTCTTTTTCATTGTGCTGATATACGGTGAATGTATAACCGTCATATTTGTTCAGTCCGTTATAGGTGGCAAACCACATATTATCGTATTTGTCCTGGGCAATATCGAATACGGTGCTTTGTGACAAGCCTTCGTCCAATCCGATATGGACGAAACTGATCGGTGCGGCAGTCTGTGCGTGAAGCGGATATATGAATAGCCAAAGTAATACGGATAATATGATAGGCTTTGTCATGGTTCATTGATTGATAAGGTTTTGTAACAACAAAGGTACGAAAAAACTCTATATGAACATGCCTGCGCCGAAAAGAATAGTTGCTTTTGGTACTACGCATATTTAGAATTGAACTTTTATCTTTAAGAATTAAAGTTTGGTTCTTATGAATTAAACTTTGATTCTTATAAACTAAACTTTAATTCTAAGTATGCGCAGTAACAAAAACAACTATATCACCTTATACAGCTCTTTCCCATTGATAAGTCGCAGGTATCTCAACAATCCCTCCATGTAGTAATAATCGGCATACGAGAGCGCGCCGTCCAACTCACTGTTACGCAGTAAGTTTCCGGTGGCATGCATCAGGATGAAGTTTTTATGGGTTCCGGGTTTTGCCAGATAGGCGGGAGAAGACAGGCTTTTCAGCTGTTTTTCTCCGGCTTCAAAGTATTTCTTTCCCCGGGCGGAATAAGTGCTGAGTTCCATTAATGCGGAAGCCATAACGGCTGCTGCCGATGCATCGCGCATCTTTGAGCGTTCGGGAGCGGAGTAATCCCAGTAAGGAATCATGTCTTCGGGCATGTTGGGGTGACTTAGCAGGAAATCCGCAATCTTTTCTGCGTGTTGCAGATATTTCCGGTCACCTGTTTCGCGATACATCATCGTAAAGCCGTAGAGCCCCCAAGATTGGCCGCGAGACCAGGTGGAGTGCGCCGTGTCGTCCGAACCGTTGTTCCAATCGTACTTGCGCATGGCTCCCGTTTCCGGTTCGTAGTCCACAACATGCGGACAGGACATGTCTTTGCGGTAATGATATTTCATGGTTTTGTCCGCATGGGAGACGGCGATATGCCTGAGTGTGGTATCGCCGGACATTTTGTAGGCTTCCATCAGTAATTCCAGGTTAATCATGTTGTCTATGATGACCGGAAAGAGCCAGTCTCGTTTTACATCCGGTTCCCACGACATGATAAGTCCTGTTTTGTACGAGTAACGTGAGGTCAGCGTTTTGGCAGAACGGAAGATGATGTGGCGGTAGGCCTTGTTTCCGGTCAGCAGATAACCGTTTCCAAAGCATGAATACATTTTGAAACCTATGTCATGGTCGAAAGCATTGTTCTGTTCTCCTTCCATCAAGGCGGTGGCTTTCTCGGCACGCGTTTTCCATGTATCTTCTCCGGTGTAGGTGTACAGATACCATAACGTACCGGGGAAGAAGCCTGCCGTCCAGTCTGTTTTGGGTTGTAATCCCCGTTGGATAGAGCGTGGAAGCAGTCCGGTTTTCATAACTTCGTTGTACATGGCTTCCGATTGTGTTTGCGCCACCGTGAAGGCATTTGCCACCCATGCGGGCACCTCCTTCACCTGAAGAGGGTACATTTGCCGGGCTGTCAGGATACTTTGGCAACCCAGCAGGGTTAATGCCAATAGCAGTACGGGTCTTTTCATGATACGATTCGTTTTTGTTTATACGAGTGTATTTTATTCAATTATAAGATGTTTCATTTCTTCGTCTATCTCTTTTTGGAACTCTTTGATTCGGGCGTACATCTGCTCTGCGATTTCAGGATGTTGTGCTGCCATATCGTTACTCTCCTTGGGGTCGGCTTCCATGTCGAAGAGGGCAAGGCCGATGTTTCCGCCTTTGGCAATCTGTTCGCCGGGCAGTCCGTCCTTGCCGGGAGTTTTTACGATGCGGTAGCTATGCGGAACTACGCATTTCCATTTTCCGTCGCGCAGAGCTTCCACTACGCCGTTGTATACAAAGTAGAAAGGTCGGTGTCCTGTTTCCTCTCCGGTAAGGATACCCCAAGCGTCTTGTCCGTCGAATTTATTCATGCGGGGCATCTGCGATTGGGTGAGGTTTACCAATGTCGGCGTGATGTCGAGGGCGGAGAGGAACTGGTCGCTCACCTTGCCTGCGGGGATTACGCCCGGCATACGGACTATGAAAGGTACGCGCTGTCCGCCGTCGAAGGTAGTTCCTTTGCCTTCACGCAGTCCGCCGTTGCTGCCGCCGTGATTACCGTAACTCAGCCACGGGCCGTTGTCGGAAGTAAACATGACAATGGTATTTTCGTCCAGCCCGTTGGCTTTCAGGGTTTTCATGATTTCGCCTACGCTCCAGTCTATTTCCATGATTACGTCGGCATAAAGGCCTTCACCGGATTTTCCTTTGAACTTGTCCGATACGCCCAATGGCACGTGAGGCTGGGTATAGGGCAGATAAAGGAAGAACGGTTCCGCCTTGTGGTCGTTGATGAACCGGATGGCACGCTCGGTCAGTCTTGTGGTCATTTGGTTGACGGGGGCGTTGTATTCTATCACACGGTCGTTGTCGTAGAGCGGCAGCGCCGGATAGGCATGGTCGGGTGCCGGGTGGTAAGGCCACATATCATTGGAATAGGGAAGACCGAAGAATTCGGTGAAGCCGTGGCGCAGCGGCAGATATTCAGGCTGATATCCTAAATGCCATTTGCCTACGATTCCTGTGGCGTAGTCGTTCTGTTTCAAATATTCCGCCAGAGTGATTTCACTGCGTTTGATACCGTTTTCCGAGGTATCGTCTACTACGCCCGGTACTCCTACACGCTCGGCGTAACGTCCGGTGAGCAAGGCGGCACGGGAAGGGGTGGAAGCGGCTGCTCCGGCGTAGAAATTGGTGAAACGGGTTCCTTCGGCAGCCAATCGGTCCAGGTTGGGAGTTTGCAGGTGCGGACTGCCATAACATTTCATGTCGCCGTATCCCTGGTCGTCGGTCAGCAGGATTACGATATTGGGTTGGCGGGCGGATTTGTTATCTGCGTTTCCGCTCTCGGATTGCGTTGTTTTGGAGCCGGTGCAGGATGATAATCCTGCAGCAGCCAAACATACTATGGATAGTTTATTCATTGTGCGTTATTTTAAGTACTTCTTCATGTTACTTTTTGGGGATGTTCACTATTATCGGCGTAGCTGCGTACAAGTCCGATTGATAGTTGTATTTTGCTGCATCGCGGCTGTCCGGCAATTCTACCGTAACCTTGCTGCCTTTGCCTTCTGATGTTACCGTAACGGTTTCGCCTTCGAGCGGGTATACGCCTTTGGTTTGATAGGTATAGGTTCCGGCGGGCAATTTGGCGGATGTGCTGAAAGTCAGAGTTTGTTTCTGTCCGTCCGGCATCGGGTTGTTTACGGACAATACCCATTCCGCTCCATTATCACGCAGTATAATCTGTGCCACATCATTGGAAGTTACCGTGGTTTTGCCTACGGAAATGCTTCCCGGCTTGAAGAAAGCATACTGCCAGGTTTTGTCCGTATCGGAATATACCGCATGTGTGGCACCGTCTTGCATGGTGAATTCCAGGTCTTTCAACAAGGCTTCCACGCGTTCCGGCATTTCTTCCGCACTGACGTTGGGAAGCTGTATGTAACGGTAGGCGTTATCCCGGTTTTGTCCGGGTTGCACTCCATGGCTTACGGCGATAATGAAATTCGGTTTCTTATCGGCTATCGTGCGGTCGGTGATATTTATTTCCTTACCGCTCTTTATCTGTAATGACAGTTGTTTTACCGGTAAGATAACATACCCTTTGCTGCCTTGATGCAGCCAGCATACATCTTTTATTTCCTGTGTGAGGTTTACTGACTGTCCGGGCTCTACGGTTTGTATTTCTTCACCCGCCCACCAAGTCAACGGACTGTTCAATGCGGTTTGGTCGATGAAAGTTGTAATCTCATTTCCTTGTCCCGGACGCAGGCGGGCGATATCGCTTCCCAAAGCGATGATTTTGTCCTCGATGAAATGGTAACTCTTGAACGCGGTGGCCGAACTGTATGTTTCTTTCGGCAGATGGTGATAGATACCCATGCCGGCTTTGCCGTCTGCCAGTACACCCGAAATCTTGTTCAGTCCCGGCAGCGATGCCTGCGCGTGTCCCAGCGGCATCGGATCGGTACGCCATTCTTCCGTCAGTCCGGGCAGGGCGTGCCAGTCGAAGTTGCAGATAACCTTGTCGGAATATTCATCTCCTTTTACTTTAACTTGCAAGATACCATATCCCATGTGCCAAGAGCGGCGGACTTTCTTACTGAAATCCTCGGCGCCTACGGTACGTTCCGATTTCAGCTTCAGCGAAGCGTAAAATGGCATTTCGTTTTCACCGCGGCGGTGTACCAGATATTCGTTTACCCAATAGGCATCCGTACCCGAATATTCAAATGTATTGTCCTTCAGTTGCCGGCAGATTGTGTTCAACTGTTCTACTCCGGCCAGTTTGGAGCCTTTGTTCTGCGCATTGAGCATAGATTTCACCGCCTTGGTATAGGTTTTGGTGGTAAATGCGCGCAGGTCATCCAGGAAGGAACGTCCGGCAACAAGGAAGTCCATTCGCTGCTTGTAGAATAGTTTCGGATATACGTTCAGCAGGCGGTCCAGTTGGAACTGGTAGTATTTATCGGCTATTTTGAATTTCGTGTTCTTGAAATAGCCGTATCCGCTGTTACAGTCCGTTAACCACTCGAAGCCATAGGCTACCATGGCGGCATCGGTCGCATTGCCTATATGGTGGGAGATGGTTCCGTCGGGCTGGAACCCGGACTGTATATATTTGTGGGCTATAATATTATATTTGGTCATCCAGCGGCTGAGGTCCGGTACAATGCCGTGAGGGCTCCAACCCGGTGAGAAACTGAATCCTTTAAATGGCAGGTCGTGGTAGAAATCGCTGTACCAATACTGTACGTAAGTCAAGGGACGGTTGTAGTCTGCCCAGATGATGGGTAACGCCAATAATGTACGTGAACGGTGTCCGAGGTTGGCGTCTGCCCATGCACCGGACGAGTAGATGGTGTCTTGCAATTCGCCCCAGCGTCCATCGGGATTGTCGATGGCGCGGCGGCTTTCTATTTCGGCAAAGAAGATTTGCAGGTAACGTATCAGGGCGTTATGCACTTTCAGACAGGTTTCATCCTGATTGTGCATGCCTTTCAGCAGTTCGGGCATCAGATGGAGTACGGGCACTACCAATGGGTCGGTCAGTGTCCATTGGTGAGTGGGTGTCTGCATACCTGCCATGTTGTGCGCTTGCAGCATGCCGAAACCGTCACCGGTACAATTGCCGATCGGTTTTCCATTTACCATGACTTCGTTTCCCTCTACGGGCACGGAATTGGTATAGGTTAATATTGCCTGATACAAGGTTTCTTTTAACTCATTTCGCTTTTCGGGGTCGCCTTTAGGCCCGTATACCTTGGAAGTAGCGTAGGAATAACCCAGTCCGCCTATCCGGTTGGCGACTTCCGCCCAGTCGTATTCTATGGTTCCGCTCGGCGCATGGTCGTTGGTAGGGTCGAGCTTGGCTACATAGTCTTGCGGACGCCCTTGGTAACATTTCTCCAGTCCGGCAAATTTCCAGCCGTTGTTTTTCAGTTCGTCAATCTTGGCGGCTACTTCTTCATCGGTGTATTTGATACGTCCGTATAGACGTTTGTTCTCAAGTGTTTTCGGGGTATATCGCTTGTTGAACAAACTCCATAAGGTTTCCTTTACAACTTTGACGTTGATATTGAACTTTTTCAGTTGTTTGTCACCGTCCTTCAGGGCAATGGTCAGGCGATGATTGGAAGGGGTGCTTCCGGTGTTCTGCCCTTGGGCCACGGTGAGTACGCCCATTATACGTTTAGATAAGTCGTATCGGGTTTCCAGTTTGAACATTTCGTTCTCTTGTTTGAGAATCTCAAAGTGATAACCGGCAGGAATGGGGTTTGTCAGCACATCCTTGTTCCTTTCCAAATGAATACGGCCGATAACTTCCGTTCCTTCCGGGCTGTTTACCGGGATGTCAAAGTAATTGGCAAATACTTTTTCTTCCTTTGGTGCGGCGGATGCCAGAGCCGGGAAGATGAATAATACAATCAATAACTGAAGAATCTTGTCTTTCATGCTGTTTTGGTTTTTATAGTTTCTCTTGTGAAACAAAAGTAACGTATTCACTCGAAACGGGAGTATAATGTTGTTTTTAAGGATAATAATATTCTTCTATTGCATTACAATTGTGTGCGATGAAATTATAATCTTGTTGTTAACGGGCTATACGGGTGGATGCGGGCAGCTGATCAATCACTTCTACAACTTTGTATTCACCGCCTGTTTCATCGTAAAGTAGAGACGACATGCTATGTTCTCTCGGGTAGAGTACACCGTTTAGTGTCGGGCTTTCTTTACCGTAACTGAAATGTACGGGATTATCCGAATGGATAATGTTGAGAGCGGCAGGTCTCGAGGCATCCAGTTCGACATTGATTGTCCATTTACCTACTGTCAGCGTGCCGCCTGTCTTACGGATGATTTGCGGAGCCGTGTTGCCGGCATTCACTTGTATTACGGCGAGAATACGGGTTTTAGCTTCTCTTTCGATACGTGCCGTCATGTGCCACTGATTGGGATATGTTTCTCCCGCTTTCATGGTGGCGGGGTCGGGATTGACGAGAAACCGGTCGGTCAGCGATATGCTGACGGGGTTGTTGCAGAACAGTTGGGCCACGACAGTGTAGCCGGATTTATAATCGGCATGGTTGATTGTAAGTAACTCTTTGTTGAGAGACAATTGCGAGGGGCTGTGCAACAACCAGTCGTAGGTGACGGGTTCCGATGCTTCCAGTTCGTCGTAGATGAGGACGATACCTTCGGGATGTAGCATAAGTACATGGCGGCGGTATTTAGTAAGCGGTGTCTCGCCGAAGCCGTTTTCCGGGGTTTGCGTGATACCTGCCCGTTCAAAGGCTTGCACCCACATAGGGTCGTCCGAGATGCCGCAATAGGCTTTCGAGGCATCGCCCAGGCAGTAGGTGATGTGTGCGCCCTCAAGTGTGCGCATAATGTTGCCGTAGCCCCGGGTGGAATAGGGCTGGCCGATGCCGTTCACCAAAATGGTGTTGTGTGCCCGCGAGTGGCGGTAGGACATCAGGTTGTGGGCATCATTGAAGTTCAGGTAATAGCCCGAACTGCGATATATCTCTTTTCCTTTGAACAATAGGTTGAAGGCGTTTTGGCTTGATGTGGTGTGGCTGCCTGAACCGAAGGTACTGGAACGGAACGACAGGTTCACGTCTTTCTCCGTATCCGTCAGACAACTATGCATAGTGACTTCGCCTGTGTCTTCGTACCACACCATTTTGGCGGCATCGGCAGGCAGAGAGGTGTCGTAGCGGCGTGTGGAGCACATACGGTACAAGCGGAAGAGCCGGTCTCCCTGCATGGTATCGTCGCATTCCGAGGCATACCATCCGGCATAGGAGTCGTTCAGTTCGCGTGCCAGAAAGTCGGCAAAGGCGACGCGCTGCCGTGCGGGCTCATCGCCCTGCTCACTGCCGTCGCCAAAACCGCTGCTTTTGGAGTGGGGCGGCCAGGTGTAGACAAGCGAGCGGCCTGCGCTCTTGTACCACGGGTGTTGCAGGAAGTCGGTGCCTGTGACGTAGGAGAAGAGCATCGGCATGTAGTGCAGCGTTTCGAGGTTGGCATTGAAGTATCCACTGCCGTTGTGCCATACGCCGTCGCGGTTGAAGCCCGAGGCCGGGGCACGTGCCGTCCACAGTTCGTAATAGTATTCCAGCATGGGAAGCACTTCGTCGGCATAGACAGTATTGTCGTACAGCAGCAAGGCGCACTGGAAAATTACGCGCATATTCTGCTGCCAGAAGTGGTTGTCGAAGATATGGTTTTCTTGTGTTCCGCAATGTTGGGGGTAGTACCAGCGAAGCACGCGCATCATCAACTTCTCGATGGCGGCGCGTTCGTCCGGTGTCAGCCGGTTATAGAGCTGGTCGTAGATACGGGCATAGCAGATGGCAATGTCGGTAGAGGCGAAGTTGGACGCGAACAGCAGTGCGTCGCTTACAGGGTAGGCAAGCATCTGCCGGAGCAGTCGGTACATGCAGTCGCTGTATTTGTCGTCCTGTGTCAGGTGCCAAGCGTCGTAGAGCGATTGCGTGTGTATGCACAGTGTTCCGGTATTTTCGTTAGGGTTCATCGTGGTGTAGTCGGTATTGAGCGCGTCTTGTGCACGACCTGTCAGCATCTTGTATTCGCGGTGTGATTTTACGTTCAGGCGGGCAGTTTCTATCTTCGGGTCTAAATAGCAGTGGAGGCGCGGATAGCTGTGCGGCATACGGCTTTGGAATTCGCTGAAGGCGGGAGTGACGAATACGGGTGTTTCGTCCGGTACTTCAAAGTGATAGGGTTCGCTCCATTCGCCTTGAGGTGTACCGTGGGTGTCCGCTTGGCGGAAACGCCAGTACCAGATACCTGTTTCCAACTTGCGGTGAGGGTTGAAGATGCACCATTCATCGGCTTCGGAACGCATGGTTTCTGTGGTGTTGAAATCTTTGCTGCGTGAAAGTTCGAACAGCAGACGCTCACCTGTCTTCATACTTTGAGGTACGATGAGGGGGGGCGGGTTCAGATAGAGTTCGTTATCTATTTTGGGGTAAGGGGCGGTACGTATTTTGTCATGATAGGCATCGGAGAGTTCGGTTGTTTCTTCTCCTTCGGTGCCGGGCTCTTCGGAGGAAACGGACGGTACATCGTCGTGACAGGCGGAGAGCGAGAGTAACAGTACTGCAAGGCAGAGGTGAGCGGCATGGCGGCAGAGGGGGGAGAATGGTGTTTTCATATGGTTTTTGTAATAAGTGTCTTGTATAATGCAAAAGGAAGCTATCTCGATCCAAAAGCTCACTTACTATTTGTCTCTTTTCAGGCACGGATTTACTTTATTCTTTTATTTTGTGAAATCCGTATAATCTGTGTCAGAAAAGAAATTATACTTTTAAATAAAAAAGCTTTTGTGTTCCGTTATCCAAGCAGATTTACTTATTGGCCTCCACAGACGATGCTTCCACCTCATTTAGTCCGGTATACCGACTGTGGAGTGAGGGCTCGGGTGGCTGTGTGTGCTGAGATATAGTGGACTTCTCACATTCTGCATTCGGAGAATATGTTCCTACGAACATACCTTAAGAGGAACGATTAAAAAGACCCCGCCCCACACTCGTATCTACAGCAGGTGAGACGGGGGTAATTAAAACCTGTGTTTATTATCCTGTTGTTGTCTTAATTACTTTGCAATTGAGTTATAACTGCTTATTGCGCTTTACTGATACCGTCGAAGATCGTGAGGACGGGACGGATAGTGAATGGCGCAGCGGCTGTGTTTTTAACTTGTATTCCTGTGAAACTCGAGATACTTTCTATATTCTCAGAAAATACTGTTTGTATACACATAAATCTATTGGCTCTGATAAAACTTGAGAGAATATTGCTTGCTTTATCGTTAGCTCCAAAATATGACTTGTCTGTCTCTATTGATAATTGGTTGATGGCAGTAGCGAATGCTTCATATTTGGTTATAGCAGGAATATTTACTTCCGAAACCTGTTGGTCATTCATGTTACCGTCGTAACCATAAGCTGCTCCTATTATATCTGCCAACTGGCGGGAAGAGGGAATATACCATGTGCTCATACTTGTAATCCCCTCGTTTACTTTATTGGTTTCTTTCCATGCGGTGTATGCGGTTAGTAGTGGAGAACTATATGATTCCATAGCCGTTTCAAATGTGTTACTGTACGTATAACCATTATAATCTCCGATAATCCAAGGGGCACTATTATCTGAACTTGTGTTCTCAAATACAGGTAAGGCTGTATATTGATTGTCATTCTCTTTATTGTTTAATGCAGTACGTGGCACGCTTGTCAATCCCATAGCATAACCAACTATTTGCTGTTCTGTTCCGTAATTGCTGTTATCAGTGATAGAGCTGTTTTTTAGAGCAAAAACAATGCCGATAGCTTGATTTGCATCGTATGTCGTACTATATGTACCGTTTTTATTGATAAAATCACCTACTGCTAAAGCATTCGGGTCTACCATGCCATCGGGGAAGATTACGTCTATTGAGGTATCTCCTTTTTTTTGTGGCTCTACAGTGGCTTCTACTACTGTGTTTCCGGTCAGCGTGATACTTGCACCGTTCAATTTGAGTTCTCCACTACTTGCGCTGCCGTCATCGTTCTTCAGTTCGAATGTGATGTCATTGCCTGTACCTAAGCTACCTTGGTTTAAGCCTGCAAACAGGTATACGCTGAACCATTTTCCGTTCTCAACAGTGAGTTCGGAAGAAGATATACTTGCATAGTTGTCTTTACCGGCATGTCCGGCAGTCTCTCCCGTCATTACGTTGAAACCGGTGGGAGCGGGTAAATCTTTTATTATGATTTTGGTGTACTCATCGTAAGCTGATTGACCGTCCTTGAATGTGATTTTAGTGAAAGGGCGCTTCATCGTGATTGATGCGAGTGACCCGTTTCCTGTGACAGGTTCCAGCGAGCAGGCGTAGAAAGCATCAGCTACATCGCCCTTGAACATCTCGCTTCCGGCGTTGGCTGTATAGCTGATAGCTTTCAAGTCAGCCGTATTATAGATATTATCAGCGTCTGTGGCAACATCCGCCACTGTTCCTTTCACATAGTCCGCCCAGAAAAGGCATTTGTAAGCATCACTTGGTGCATTGAAAGTGAAAGTCACCTTCTCGCTTCCTGCTGCAACTTCCTGTACATATCTTCCGTCTGTAATGTCGCTGTTGTCGCTTGATTTCACTAATTGCAGAATGCAGCGCAGTTTATATCCGTCGGGGATAGTGGGTGCTACACGTGTCACAGGATCGTTCACCGGAATATTTACCGCTATCGATACAGTACCACCTCCTGTCTGGTCTTTACTTGAGATAATTTCATCCTGGCTGCATGAAGCTGCTATCAACCCCATTACGAATGCCATTGCTGTGAATAAGAAATTCTTTTTCATAATCAATGTGATATTAGTTGGTTAATAAATTTCATTATATAGTTAGTTTGGTTACTTAGTGGGATATACGGGAACCACAATCTCGTCTTCTCCGTCGAAGTCGGGATTGAAATCGATACCGCCATTGGGATCGGCCGTGAGGAAACCGTAGGTAACGGTAGTATTCTTGCCTGCCCATCCGGTGACATTGAAAGTGGCGGATGCCACTATCTTCTTATTGACTTCAATTTCCACCGTCACAGGGATGCGTGTCAGGGCATCGGGATCGGCAAATACGTAGTCGAAGGTTAGCGGATAGGTGGTTTGGTCTTTCAAGGCACTGTTCTTTATGGTACGTTCTTGCTGTAGGAACATTAGCCCGTGGCGGGGTATACGCTCCAGTACGTTATAGCCCATTTTGAGGTAGGATATGTATTTGACGCGTACTATGAAGTTGTCACCTTTCAGCTTGCCGTCGCTAAAGAGCTTCAGGAACTTCTGTACATCGTTTGCCACAAGTTGGTAGCGCATAACAGGACGTGTCAATTCCATGTCGAGCGACACCTGGGTATTCCACTTGTCACGATACTCTTCAAGGTCCAGTTGCGCCATACCGCAGAAAGCATCTTTGTATTCGTTGTTGCTACGGTAACTTTCGCTGCCGTATACGGTGAGCAGAAAGTTGTCGGTGGGATTGTAAAAGTAGTCTTCCGTTCCGGTAATGCCGTTTTCTTCATTAGGCATTTGCACATAATCGCTCCATACGGCTATCTCGTAATTGCGTGCATGGAGTTTCATATTGACGGGGATAGTCAACTCATCACGTCCGTTGGCAATGTCCTGATAAATCACCTGACGCGCCACGCATATACGGTTCAAGTAAGCGTCGATGATGAATCGGTGGCGGTATTGAGGGGATTCTCCGGCTTCGGGACGGAGCAAGGCCTCGCCGCCTTCTTCGGCGGCAGGCATCTTGAGGTTGAATTTAAGTTTAGCATTCAGCGTCACGGATGTAGGGTCTATGCCTATTTCTCCGTCTTCGGTCATCACTGGGTGTTCGTACAAACAACCTGTCATCAAGGCAGGCAACAGCAAGTACAGTAGATATGTAGTGAGTTTCTTTTTCATGGTTCTTCCTTTTTAAAAACGATAAACTAATGAGAGGCCTGCGCGAGTGATGCCCCAGTAATGACGGATACGGGTGTTGAGCCAGGCTCCGTTCTCTATATTATAGAAAGTATCGTACTTCATATTGGCATAACCGGCTCCGATATTGAATTCGACTCCCCAATGGGCAGAGAGGTCTGCTTTGTAACCGTAGCTGATACCGGCTCCGGCAAGGGGGCGTTTGGCTGTCTGGTAACGGTTGTCTTCCCATTTGGCATTGAACCATGCCAGGTGAGTGTGCAGTCCGAAGAAATGTCCCGTTCCTGCTTTTTTCAGCCACCAACGTCCTTCGGGCTGTAAAGCTATGCCACGGATGGCGTGCTCACGTTCAATATCGCTGATACTCCACATTATCGGGAAATCTATGGTGATGTGTTTGTGTAGTTGTACTTCCAGGGCAAGGTTCTGTACGGCAAGCGCATCGAAAGGAACGTTGGTCTTCAGTGCGATGTAACGACTGTTGTTGACTTTCTTGACAGGCTGTACTTTACGTTTTTTGTCGTTTTTTGGAGCGGCTTTAACTTTGGCGGATGTCTGTTTTTTGGAGGTTGGCGTCGCTGTTTTGGGGGCGGCCTTTTGTTCTTTGACAACCGGCTTGTTGATGACGGTTTTCTTGTTGATAACCGTCTTCTTTGTATCTTGTGCCCAAGTGGCTGAAACCATTGTGAGGCATAGTATCAAGATTACTTGTCTTAATAAATAGGTATTCAGTTTCATATACTGGTATTGTTCATAGTTTATAACTGTGTTTTTCAGTCGCTATGCTTTTCGTTACTTTTCCTGTTGACAAATGTATATGTTCCGCAGAAAAAAGGGTTTCTGTTTTGTTTACTCTTCGTTCGAAACCGGCGAATTAGCTTACAATTCTGTTTAGAAGCCTTTCAGTATTGTGCATACTGAAGGGCTTACAGATATATATAGCATGATTTCTTACTGTTTCGGGATAAAACGCGATGCCGAAGCGTGTTCGGGCAGGGGGCTGTTTCATCCATGCTTCCGGTATTTCATTATCATTACGGTTGGTCATGATGTAGTTTCCCTGTTGGCATAGGTTCTATATCGGACATTTCATGAATGGTCCATTTACCGTCCATTACATCGAATAGCACGGAAGTGCCCGGTTCGCGTTTGTAGTTCTCACCTTCAATCTGGAGTGTTTTATTACCTAAGCTGAAGAGAACGCCGGTTTTAGGATCACGTATCAGTAGTTCGGCAGGTTGTGAAGGATCCAGCTGGGCTCTGAGCTTCCACTTTCCGGCAAGAACGAAGTCATTGGGATTGCCGTTCTTATCGTGTATTACGTTAAGGGGCTTGGCTCCGTCGGGTTGCAGGGTGATGACGGTAAGAATCCGATTGGCGGCACTCTTTTCGTAGGCGGCGGTCATGTGCCATTGATTGGGATATTCCCGGCCTTTGCGCATCTTCTTGGGGTCGGGAGCCGAGAAGAATCGGTCTGTCTGCGACAGTTTGCAGTCGGAGTTGCTGAATATCCGGGCGATAGAGGTGAACTTCTTCTCGGGATAGTAGGTGGTGAGAATCTTGTCCTTGCCGTTCTCGTCGAACTTGAATTGTACGGGACTGTGAAGCAGCCAGTCCCAGCGTACGGGTTTGCCGGCTTCCAGCTCGTCGTAGATGACTACGATGTTGGGGTGCAACAACAGGATGTGGCGGCGATACTTTTTTAGCGGTGTTTCGCCGAAGCCGTTGGCTACGGATTCCTCTACTTTTGCATTCTTGAAGTTCTTTTGCCACATAGGATAATCCGTCAGGCCGCAATATGCGTTCGAGGCGTCACCGCAGGCATAAGAGATGTTTTCTCCCGACAACATGCGTACCAGCTTTCCGTAGGCGCGGGTTGTGAAAGGTTGTCCGATGCCGTCCACTAAAATAGTGTTATGGGCGCGGGTATGGCGGTAGGACAGCAGGTTGTGCGGGTCGCTGAAGTGCAGGTAATAGCCGGTGGAGCGGTATACGGGTACTCCGCGAAAGTGCAGGTTGAAGCTGTTTTGGTCGGAAAGCGTATGGCTGCCCGAACCGAACGGACTGGAGCGGAAACTGAGGAAAGTGTTCTCCCGATAACGCTTGAGGTTGCTGTGTGCCAGCATCTCTCCGGTATCTTGCATCCACAGGGCTTTGGGGGCATCTTCGGGAAGTGGTGTGCCGGCAGGGTACATTTTGTCTGCACTGGCTATACGGTAGATACGCATATCCATATCGGCTGTCGCGGTCTTGTTTTCATTGCAATACCAGATAGCGTAAGGATCTCCGGTTTCGCGGGCGATGTAGTCTGCCAGAGCCGCGCGCTGGCGGGATACGTAGTTGAAACTTTCGTTACCGTCACCGAAGCCGGCGCTCATGCTCCGGGGAGGCCAGGCATAGACAAGTGCTTTGCCCAGGTTTTTGTAAAAAGGGTGTTGCAGGAAGTCGGTGCCTGTGACGTAGGACATCAGCGAGGGAACGTACCACAAGGTTTTCACGTTGGAATGGAAGTAGCCCTGTCCGTTGTGCCATTCGCCGTCGCGGTTGAAGCCGGATGCCGGGGCACGGGCAGTCCAGAGCTCGTAGCAGTATTCCAGTATTTCTTTGGCCGTATCGTTCTTGTCGGCAAACATCAGGCCTATCTGTAACATTTCACGGTAGGCACGCTGCCAATAGTGGTTGTCGAAAATATGGTTTTCTACCCTTCCTTTACGTTGTACGTTGTGGTGATATTTGGCAATTTGAAAGGTGAGGTCTTCTATTTTCTGGAGCTCTTCCTGGTTCAATCGGTCGTAGCAGGCATCGTAGGTGTGGGTGAGGAGGAACAGTACATCACCGCAGTAGAAGTCATTAATCAGTTTCGGGTCGGGGGTGCTTGCCAGCAAAGCGCGCGTGCATGCCAGCATTTTGTCGGCATATCTCTGCTCGCCTGTGGCACGATAGGCGGTATAGAGCTGGTTGGCGTCCTGCCCCATCAAATTGGCCGCTTTATAGGGGGTGGGATGGGTCTCGTAGTTATTGTTCAAGGCTCTTTGGGCTCTGTTTGTAAGGTCTTTGTATTCCGGGCTTGTCTGGATATTCCCTTTCGCTTTCTTCAGTCCCTCTTCCAAAAAGCAGTATATACGCGGGTAACCTTTCGGCATGTTTTTCATAAAGGCGTCGAAGGTAGGGGTCACGAATTGTGGGATGTCTTCGCTGACACTGAAGTTATAGGTAGCGCTCCATTCACCCGCTTTCCCGGCTTTGTCTACCGAGCGGAAACGCCAGTACCAAGTGCCGTTCTCCAACACACGGTGCGGATTGAACATACACCAGGCAAGGGGCTTGGATTGTAGGGTCTTTCCTTTAGGAAAAGTCTGTTCTTGTGACAGTTGAAATTCCAAATAGTCCGCCTTGCGCATCTCCACCGGTACTATCAGTGGAGAAGGATTCAGGTAAAGCGGATTGTCTTGCTGGGGATAGGGTGTGACACGTACATTCTCGTGCACTCGCTCTAAACCGGTTTTCTGTGCCAGTGCAGCCGGCGTTATAGCCAATGCGAACAGAAGCAGCAGTGTCCATTGGCGGATGAATTGTTTCTTCATGACGTTATGATTTGTAGTTTTTGATTTATGATTTCTCGACTTATGACTTTCAACTTCCGTTTTTTTTAGTATCCCGGGTTATTCTTACCGTTCAGAGTATGGTTGACTTGCATTTCGTCTTCCGGAATAGGGAAAAGCTCGTGCTTACCACTCTGAAAGTTGTTTCCGGCAGGGAAAGGTGTATTCCTATCGGTATTGACACTGGTTTGGCTGCCTATCAACTGCAATGCCTCTTTCAAGATGCCCCAACGGATAAGGTCGTATTTGCGTACCCCTTCGCAGGCAAGTTCAAAAGCGCGTTCCCAATAGAGAACGGTACGTATTTTTCCGGCTTCGTTGGAGTCGTCTATGAAATCGAGGTTTAATACCTGCGGGGCTTTCATCAGTTCGTTGTAATTGCCGGCATTTAATTTCGTGGCTTTTGCACGGTCACGTACCCTGTTGATCAGTTCCCAAGCTTTGGCTGTTTCTCCCAGTTCGTTGTACGCTTCAGCGGCCGATAATACTACTTCGGCATAACGTATGTAGCAGAAGTTGACATCGGTCGCATTCAGCTCATCGTATCCCAAAGGCATCCATTCACGTCTCCATTTGCCTACAAATGCATAGCCGGAAATATCTTTCTTGACATGTGTATGCTTTTCTTTGTCCCAGTTCCAAACGTGTGTGGCAACCATAACCTCACGGCGCTGGTCTGTCGCTTCATAGAAGTTGCCCCATTCGGGCAGGCAACGGTATTGTACGGAGGCGCGTCCCATGACATTGTTCTTTTCATTGCCGGAAACGATGGCTTGCGCTACTTGTACGCCTATGATTGAGCCGAGGCTGCCTTTGCGGTTGGGATATTGGAAAGCTATCTCGAACAGGCTTTCTTTATTATTCAGTATTTCACCGGAAAAACTCTTGAATAGGGCTTCATAACTATTAGCGTCGTCTTCGTAGAATCCGTGGAACTTTCCTTCTTCTTGAAAGGCTTTCCATTCTTCTATAATCGCTTTGAAGTATTCCTGACGTTTGTCGTTGTCGGGACGTTTCAGTGTACCGTCCATTTGGAGGCTGTAACCGGTACGTTGCAGTAGCACACGCATCAGCAATGCTCTTGCTGCCCCTTGTGTGGCACGTTCCGGTGAGGATGAGGCAGTACCCCACGCCAGATGTTGCTTGGCAAAGGTCAGGTCGCTGATTATCCGGTCATAAATTAGCTCACGGTCGGTACGGGGTTTGTAAGTGGCTTCGTAGCTCTTACTGTATTCGGTTGCGTAGGGTACATCTCCCCACATACGCACCAGGTCGAAAGAAACCATGGCACGTATGAACATGGCTTCCGCTACATAAGACTGTAATATTTCATTGTTCCGGTATCCGTCCATCCCCTGAATGCCTTCAATCGTATAGTTGGCACGGTTCAGAGTTTTATACTTGGCCTTCCAGGCGGTGTTGACAATCTGATTGGCGGGAGTCATGATGTAACTGAAGATGGCATCTTTGGCATTGTCGTTCTGTACACGGGTGGAGTAGTAAATATCGTCCGACCCCCAAAGATTGTAGTCTTCGGTCAACCCTTCATAGGTACCGATTACTGCCATTTCGGCATTTTCTTCTCTGATGAAATATCCGTCCTTTTCGTAGGTGTTTTCCGGTTTTTCCGTAAGCATATCGGTACAGGCGGATATGGATATGGCTCCCATAAAGAGCATGCTTGAAAAATATAGGTATTTAATTCGTTTCATATCGGCATTTGTTTTTATAAGATTTATAGGGTAAGGTTGAATCCCAGAACGAAGGAACGGCTGCGTGGATAGGAACCGAAGTCGACACCGCGCGTCAGACCGTTACCTGATACGGATGTTTCGGGATCGAATCCGCTGTAAGGAGTCCATACAAAGAGGTTGCTGGCTGTGAAGTAGAGGCGCAACCGCTGGATGGAAAGTTGCCTGATGAGCTTTTTGGGGAAGGTATACCCCAGGGAGATATTCTTCAAGCGCAGGAAAGAGGCATCTTCCACTGCCCAGGAGTGGATGTATTTGTCTCCCTGCTCCATATCGTATACGCTGGCTATGGTACGTCCGGCATTGACGGCTGCCAGTTGGGCAGGGTCGGTTATCAGTTCGCCTGTCTGTTTGTTGATGTATGTCCAGCGGCTGTCTATATCACAGATGCCCAACACATTGTAGTTTCTTTTGCCGCTTTGGGTATTGGAAAGCTTGGTGGCGTTCAGAATCTCGCCGCCATAGCTGAAGTTGAAGAAGATATTCAAATCGAAATCCTTGTATCTGAATGTATTGTTGATACCTCCGTAAAAGTCGGGGGTGGCATTGCCGATAACGGTTTTGTCTTTCTCGTCGACCACTCCCTTGCTGTCGCCTGTGTCATCGAGGTTGGCGAACTTCCAATCGCCGGGACGCACACTGTTGCGGTCGCTTCCTTTATAGGGAATACCTTCTTTCAGGGTATATTTTTGAGTATCGGGGTCATAGTCGAATTCATCCACTTGATAGAGACCGATGGTTTTGTAACCGTAGAATTGTCCGATGGCTTTGCCTACCTCAATCTTGTGAGTCTTCTGTTGCCAACCGAAAGCGTACTCTTCGTAAAAATAGTCTTCACCCGAGAGCGCGCGAATCGTGTTCTTGTTATATGAGATGTTGAAATCCGTTTTCCATGAAAACTTTTTCCGCTGTATGTTGAAAGAGCTTATGGCAAGGTCGAAACCTATATTCTGCGTTTCGCCCACATTACGTATCATATTGGTGAAACCGGAAGAGGATGGAACGCGTGAGTTCAGCAGCAAATGGTCGCTGCGGTTCAGATAGAACTCCGGTGTGACGATGAGGCGTTGGGCAAGGAAACCCATGTCCAAACCGATGTTCAGCGTCTTATTGGCTTCCCATTGCAGGTCGATGCTGGGGATGCCTGAAGGAACATAACCTGTAATGATGTCAGAGCCGTTGGGGTATTTTACGGAGTCCAGAGTTTCCAGTGACATGAAGTCGCCGATGCGGTTGTTTCCGGCAAGACCGTAACCGATACGCAGTTTCAAGTCGGAGAAGATGTTCAGCTTCTTGATGAAAGGTTCTTCCGCCATACGCCAGGCTCCTGATACGGATGGGAAGACGCCCCATTTGTGTCCGGAACTGAACTTGGAAGAGCCGTCGGCACGCAAGGTGGCTGTGAACAGGTACTTATCTTTGAAGTTATAGTTGGCACGTGTAAAGAAAGAAATCATTCGGTTGCTGTTGACATAGCTTGAGGAGATGGAAGTGGGAACACCTGCGCCCATGTCGTTCAATCCCAAGTCGTCGTTGGTAAACTGGTAGGCATCCGCACGGAGTGATTTGCTCCAGCTGCCTATCCATTCCTGACCGAGCATCAAAGTGAGGCGATGTTTTTTCTTATAGGAATTATTAAAGGTAAGTACATTGGAGGTTTGGAAGCTGTTACTTTCGGAATATTGTATGTATCCGCCGATACTGGAACGTTTGGCGATAGCGGACAAGTCACCGTTGAACTGGTCGTTGCGGTTCAGCTGGTAGCGGGTACCGATGGTATTGCGAAAACTCAGTCTCTTTGAAAAGTTGAATGTGAATCCGCCATTGGCTTGCAGGCTGCGGGTAAAGCGCGTTCTGGCTTCTTCCTGTGCTGAGATGATGGGGTTCTGCATCGGGTTGTCCTGTTCATCCTCGAACATGGGGTCTTCACCGGAGAGCAAGTCCGTATCGGTACCTTTGATACCGCTCATGGGACGGTATTGGAGGATATGTTCCATCTTATTGAAACGCGTAGTTTGTCCCGAAGTACCCATACCGTAGGTTTTGCCTTGGTTGTAATTGAAACGGGCGTTTGCCTGAAAGCGTGACGAGGCCTTGTGAGAGATATTGAAAGATATGTTGTGACGGTAATTGCCGCTGTATACCATGGCTCCCAACTCTTTGAAGTAGTTGTAACTCATGCCGTATTTCAGTTCTTTAGTACCTCCGGATATATTAACGCGATAGTTTTGAGAAGTGGTGATACGTCCTAACGCTTCTTCCTGCCAGTCGATACCTTTGCGGTTGGCATAGTTTTCGTCGATGTCTTGGAAAGAACCGTAACGGTTTTGGAAACCGGTCACCCCTTTGCTGCCGTCCAAAACATAGTTGCGTTCATAGTCGAGCAGTGCAAACTCTTTGGGAGACAGTACATCCAACTTTCTGGCTATTTTACTGACACCTATATAACTGTCGAAGCTGACGTTCATCTTGCTTGTGTCTTTGGGTCCTTTCTTGGTCGTGATTACTACTACACCGTTGGCGCCGCGCGCACCGTAGATAGCGGTGGAAGAAGCGTCTTTCAGGATGTCGATGCTTTCAATCTCTCCAGGGTCGAGGCCGGACATACCGTCTTCGCTGGGATAACCGTCAATGACGTAGAGCGGTTCGTTGCTTTGAGTCATGGAGATGCCACCGCGTACATTAATGGAAATAGAGGAACCCGGACCGCCTTCACTTTGTGAGATTTGTACACCCGCCACACGTCCTGCCAGAGCTTGCGCCACGTCGGAAGTGGGAGTTTGCATCAAATCCTCGCTTTTTACCGATACGACGGAACCGGTAAGGTCGCTGCGCTTGGATGTACCGTAACCGATGACAACTACTTCGTCGAGTAGCTTACTGTCCGATTGCAGCGTTACGTCAATCCGTTTTTTCCCCTTTACATGTACTTCCTGGGTTCTCATTCCGATGAACGAAAAGACAAGGATATCTTTGGACGGATTGTTTACTTTCAGCGTATATTGTCCGTTTAAATCGGTAATGGTACCGACGCCCGCGCTTCCTTTGACTGAGATGTTGGCGCCGATTACTTCCAATCCTTCTTCATCTATGACTTTTCCGGTGACGTTGATACTTTGCGCATACGTGCCTAAGGTTATGAAGAGGCACGATGTCAACAGGAGAATCTTTCGAATGTTTTCCATATTTAGAATCTTATAGTATTATGTTTGTAATCACTGATTTTCCGGTTGCTAAATTATGCCTTTTCTCCATACAGGACTTTTCCCCATGTATTTTGATGTTATCGGTATGTTGATTTAACTTTCAGTTTTGTGCATCCGGCTTTCATTTCTGTACAAACAGGGGGATATATATGGTATAAGCAACAGAAAGCCCTTTTCCAATACTCGGAAAAGGGCTTTCTGTTGTTTATATTTATATGCGGATAGATAAAGGATAAAATACTCCTTATACTATTAATCGGGTTTATATTTCCAGTTCGGGAACTTCGTCTTTCAGTTCCGTCGTTTTACCGTTGTCGCGTACCACCGTTGCACCGTAATCTTTATAGCTTACGCTTGCATCGCATCCTTTGCGTGTGTTCCGCACCTCGAAAGAGGGTTTCCCGCCGGTGGAGATATTCGCTTTGATATTCCAGTCACCTATCTGAATGCTACCGTCTTTCAGTCTTTTGGGGGCAACCTGTCCGGCTTCCGCATTCTTGTCTTTGGCATGCGTATACACAATCGTTGCGAAACGATACACCTTTTGCTTATCCGATGTGGCGGTGAAGTGCCAATGGTTGGGATAGGGCTTGAACCGGCCTTTCTCGTCTGCACGCAGCCAGTTGACGGCAGGCACGAAGAATTGGTCGGTGGTGTCCGTCTTTACGGTTCCGGCCGAAAAGAGATAAGCGTCCGATACGCCGTCTTTGCTGGTGGCCTGTACGTGTACATACTCTTTGGTTTTATCTACATTCATCGGATTGGTGACAGTATGCAGCAAGTAACTCCAAGTTACAGGCTCGGCAGCTTCCAGTTCATCGTATATGAAAGAATACCCGCTTTTACCCAGCGTTACAATGTGGCGGCGGAACGTTTTCAGTCCTGTATCGTCCCAACCGTTTTCCGGAGAATATTCCAGGTTGCTTTGCTTGCCGCGCAGCAGCCATAGCGGAGAGATAACCTTTCCGTAAGCATTGGAAGCATCTCCCGCTACATAGCTGATATTGTCACTGACATAGTAGCGTGGAATCCAGCCGTAACCTTCCGTTCCTATACGTTGTCCCATGCCATTTACCAAGATAGTATTGTGGGCGCGGGTACCGCGATGGCAATAAATGCTGTGCTTATCGGTGAAACTGATGTGATGTCCGCTGCTGTAAAAGAGCGACTGGCCGTTCCAGAAAGTATTGAAGGCATTCTGGTTGGCTATGGCGTGCGAAGTACTGCCGTAAGGGCTGCTGCGGAAACTGAGCATGGCGCTTTTGCCGGTGTCGTCCAAATCGGTGGAGAACGAAGCCAGGCCGCTTTGCGGGAATACATGTCCCATGGGCAGGTCTTTCAAGCCCGGTCCGTTTGGCAAAGGTTTGTCGCATTGCAGGCGGAACCATGCGAGGCCACCGGCTTTCGAGGTGCTTCCTTGTTCGAGTATATCGGGCTGGCGGGCGCTGATATGGCGCACATAGTCTGCGGCATACGTATTTCCCGTCATACGTGCCAAAGCGTCGGCGTAGCCTACACGCGTACCGCCCGGAGTCAGGATGTTCTGATGCGAACTGCCGTTACCGCCCGATTTGGAGAATGGCGGTTGCTGGTAGATGACATATAGCGCATTTCCCTGATACCACGGATCGGAGAAGTAATTATAACCGGTAAGACGGGTATAGAAATAAGGCACTTCTACGAGTGTACGGAGATTGACATGGAAATATGAATCGCCGTTGTGCCAGGCTCCGTCCTTGTTCAGACCGGGGAAACGGGCGAGCCACAGGTTATAGCAGTAGTCCGTCCACTCGTCGGCTTCGGGCAATTCACCGTAAACGGTAAAGGCTGCCATGGTCAGGATACGGAAAGTCATTTGCCACACATGGTTGTCGGCAATGTGATTTTCCAGACGGTTGATGTCGTGCTTGTACATGCTGCTGCCGAAATCTTTTATTTCATTCAGCAGAAATTGGCGTGTGGCATCGTCCAAAACATCATACAACGCATCGTATGCCATGGAGCAGAGAGACAGCAGGGTAGCCTCGTTGAAGTCGCCCACCACATTCTTGTTGTCTCCCCACGTAGCCATTTCCTTGACACGCTTCACGGCTTCATCGGCGTAGCGGCGGTCTTTGGTGAGCAGATAGGCGCGAATCAGTACGTCTGTGTTGGCTTCTTCGCTGTCGATGATGCGGCGGCTTTCACGAGTGAGCATGGCATTCTTCTGCACTTCGTTGGTCAGTCCCTTCGCCAAGTCCGAATTGATGTCGTTTACGGACTTCATCGGCGTAGCGAGTACCTTGTCGGCACGTTTGAGGTAAGTCTTGCGTTCAATCTTTCCCTCGCTGCGCTTTATGAAACTGTCCCATTCATCCTTGTCAAGCCATACGCGGGGATGGTGGGCGGGCAGGTTTTTAAGTACGACTTTCAGAGCGGGCGGACAGAATTTATGCGGACTGGCTTCTACCGTAAACTGTAACGTATCGCTCCATTCGGTCTTTCCGTCCGTAACGTAGCCGTATTGCCAGTACCATGTACCCGGAGCCAAATCTTGTTCGGGATTGAAGAAAGGCCAGCGTGTTTCCGCTTGCACGGTATTTCCCTGTCCGAATGCCGGGCTTTGTGAGTAACGCAGGAAATAGCGCAACTTACTCTTGTCTATTTCCTTTTTGGGGGTATTCTCTTCCGCGCCGTCCAATCCGCTTCGCAGAATGTTGAGGCTTGCGGGCAACGGCCATTGAAAAGATACGGCGCGATCACTGACCGTAGCGCCGTTCAGCGGTGAGGGAGTTGCGCGCATTTCGTGCATCAGCGTTGTGTCGGAGAGTTTGATTGTGGCCTTTCCGGCAGTTTGCGCCTGTGCGCAGAGGGGCAGAAAGGAGAGGAGAGTAATGGATAGAGTCTTGTTCATATAATCGGGTATTGCAAAAATGAGATGAGTGAAAGAAAATGTATGTTCTCTGTCATTCAGGGAAAACGCTGTGTTTCCGTGTCTCGCCATACGAACCATTATTTATACGCCGTCTGGTAATTGGCTGTTTTGGGAAGCACCTTTCCCGGTACGTCATGCAATTTGGGACGTGTCGGTCTGATTTTATACGTATTCATATACTTCTCGAGAATGTCACGATGTTGCTGCGCCACTTTCTCGTAAGCGTTTTCCATCATCAGGTTTCTTGTTTCGCCTCTGTCGTTCTTCATGTCGAACAACTGTTCGCGGTGTCTTCCCTTATCGTACAGTACATATTTGTAGCGCTCGGTACGTACCATCCAGCCTCGTGTTTTGCTTCCGTCGAAACGTGTTTCGGTAATGACGTAATCCTGATGGGGAGCTTGCGGATTACCTTCTTCGGCTATTTTGCGGAATGATTTTCCGGCAGCGCTTTTGGGGAGTTTGGCTCCTGTCCAGTCGCAGATGGTGGCGAAGAAGTCGACGCCGTTGCTGATAAGTTGCGGCAATTTCCCGCCTGCGTGCTTCTTGCCGGGCAGGGTTACGATGAACGGAATGTTGACCACTTCTTCGTATAAGGCCGATTTCTGATTCCAATGGTGAGCGCCTATGCCGTCTCCGTGGTCGCTGGAGAAGATAACGACGGTATTTTCCCACAGGTTGTTTTTGTCGATGGCATCGATAATCTTACCGATTTCACGGTCTACTTTCTCTACCAGGCGGTAGTACGTATAGCGGTACATACGCCAGTCTTCGGGAGTAAAGGTAGCGGTGGGGTACACGTTGAAGTTGTTGGCTCTTTCGTTTTCGATGACATCGGCGTCGTACGGATTCTTGGCGAAGTTGGGCGGAAGTCCCGGACAGTTACGCAGTTCCGGTGTGTCTGTATTGCCGTAAGGCAGGTTCTGGCTGCGCGCATATTCGCAGATGTTGTGCGGGTTATCGTACGACGCTACCAGGAAGAAGGGCTTGTTGTGCTTCTTGGACAGGAATTTCACACAAGCTTCGGCCAGTCCGTCGTCGCTGTGCTTGTATATCTGGTCGAAACCGTATTGCTTGTCGGGAATATCGAGTTCGGGCACATGCCATTTGCCGCCGTATGCACACTCGTATCCGGCATTCTTGACGAGCGTACCCAGTGTCTGTGTCTTGAGAGAGTCGGGAAGCGGAGAGCCGTTAACCGACAAACCTACCGCATCGGGATAATGCCCCGTAAACATGGAGCCGCGTGAAGGACCGCTCAGCGGTGCGGTACAGTAAGCGTTCTGGAACATGATGCCGGCGGCAGCCAGTCTGTCCAGGTTGGGCGTGTGCAAATCCGGATTTCCGGCGCAGCTCATGGCGTTTGCCGTATGCTGGTCGGTGAAGATGTAAATGATGTTGGGACGTTCGGCAGCGTATGCCATTGATGAGCTGAGCAGGGATAGGCAGGCTATGTGCTTCATTGAGATTTGTTTTACCATATTATTAGTTTTATAATTGATTTCGGAGATTGTTTCCTCGATTGCTAAATTACGCCTTTTTCCATGTATCTGCGAACTCTAATGTTTTTTTTATGATGCGGAATGTTTATTTGATTGTCAATTTTGTACAGTCAGCTTTTAAATTTGTGCTAAATGCTCTTACAGCCGCTTGAATCCGTCTCGTGAGATGGTTTTTTTCGTCTTGCGGGACGGTTTTATTTATCTCACGGGATGGATTTATTTATCTCGTGAGACGAATTTATTTGTCCCGCGGGATGATTTCATTTGCTTCTGCTCTCGGTTTGCATTATCTTTGCCGCACCTAAAAAGAAAAGTGAATGATAGTTTGTATTGCCGAAAAGCCTTCTGTGGCGCGTGACATAGCCGATGTACTCGGAGCGAAAGATAAGAGAGACGGATACATCGAGGGAAACGGATACCAGGTGACCTGGACGTTCGGCCACCTCTGCACCCTTAAGGAGCCGCACGAATACACGCCCAACTGGAAATCGTGGAGCTTGGGCAGCCTGCCTATGGTTCCGCCCCGTTTCGGTATCAAGCTTATCAGCAACCCTACGTACGAACGCCAGTTTCACGTGATTGAGAACCTCATGCAGCATGCCGACATGATTATAAACTGCGGTGATGCCGGACAAGAGGGAGAGCTGATTCAGCGTTGGGTGATGCAGAAAGCCGGTGCGCGTTGCCCGGTGAAGCGTCTGTGGATTTCCTCGCTGACGGAAGAAGCCATCCGCGAGGGATTTGCCAAGCTGAGGGATGCGTCCGATTTCCAGCCGTTGTACGAGGCAGGGCTTTCGCGTGCCATCGGCGACTGGCTGCTGGGTATGAATGCCACCCGCCTGTACACCATGAAGTACGGTCAGAACCGGCAGGTGCTTTCTATCGGACGTGTACAGACGCCTACGCTTGCGCTAATCGTAAATCGTCAGCTCGAAATACAGAACTTTGTTCCCAAACAATACTGGGAGCTGAAGACAGTGTATCGGGATACCACTTTCTCCGCCATTCTCCGCAAAAGTGATGAAGAACTGGTATTGGAAGCGGAAAAGCAGAAAGAGGGAACCGCCGCCAAAGCCGCAAAACCCGAAGAAAACCGGGGGATAGAACCCATCACCGACCGGGAGCGCGGAATGGCTCTGCTGGAGCAGATAAAGGATTCTCCTTTTACCATAACGAACGTCACCCGTAAGAACGGCAAAGAGGCTCCGCCCCGTTTGTTCGACCTGACGTCCCTGCAGGTGGAGTGCAACAAGAAGTTTGCTTTCTCCGCCGACGAAACGTTGAAAACCATACAGTCGCTTTACGAGAAGAAAGTAACGACCTACCCGCGTGTCGATACTACTTTCCTCAGTGACGACATCTATCCCAAATGCCCCGGCATACTGAAAGGTTTGCGTGATTATCAGACATTGACCGCCTCGCTGGATGGAGCTACGCTGCCGAAGTCGAAGAAAGTGTTCGACAATTCGAAGGTTACAGACCACCATGCCATCATTCCTACCGGTCAGCCTCCTCAGAACCTGACGGATATGGAACGTCGCGTATTCGACCTGATTGCACGCCGTTTCATTGCCGTATTCTATCCGGACTGCCTGTTTGCGACGACTGCCGTAATAGGTGAGGTGGAACAGATTGAGTTCAAAGTTTCGGGTAAGCAGATATTGGAGCCCGGTTGGCGTGTGGTGTTCGGTACGCTCTCGGAACGGTCGCAAGAAGAAAAAGAGGAGAAAGGCGGAGAAGATGAAAACGTGCTCCCTGCGTTTGTGGTGGGAGAGAGCGGCCCTCATCTGCCGGATTTGTACGAAAAGTGGACGCAACCGCCACGCCCTTATACCGAGGCTACCTTGCTGCGCGCCATGGAAACCGCCGGTAAACTGGTGGATAACGACGAACTGCGCGACGCTTTGAAAGAAAACGGCATCGGCCGTCCTTCCACGCGTGCCGCCATTATCGAAACGCTCTTCAAGCGTAACTATATCCGTAAGGAGAAAAAGAACCTGATAGCCACCCCTACGGGTGTGGAGCTGATTCAGATTATTCACGAGGAACTGTTGAAATCTGCCGAACTGACCGGTATGTGGGAAAAGAAATTGCGTGAAATAGAAAAGCGTACCTACAACGCTTCGCAGTTTCTGGAAGAACTGAAGCAAATGGTATCGGAGATTGTGATGAGCGTCCTTTCCGATAACAGCAACCGCCATATCACCATACAAGCCCCTGCGTCGGAAAAGGGCGAAAAGACATCTGCCGCATCAGCTTCCGCTGCCGGTAAACCGAAAAAAGAGCCAAAGAAAAGAGCGCCGCGAAAGTCCGCGGCAAAGAAAACGGAGCAAACGGCCGGTGAGAATCAGCCTGCCGATGCATTGGTTGGCACACCTTGTCCGCTTTGCGGAAAAGGAACGATTATTAAAGGAAAAACGGCTTACGGCTGTTCCGAATGGAAAGGCGGCTGTACATTCCGCAAGCCGTTTGAGTAGAGCGGTAGCCGGATTATAGTCCTTTCTCGGCTATATATTTCCACAATGGAGCGGCCATCAGCGCTTGCTTTATCTCTCCTTTTTGCAGCAGCTCCTTTACTTCTGCAAGCGTAAGCAGATGTACGCTGAGGCTTTCCGTATCTTCCAAATGCTGCTCCGAAATCTTTTCCACATCGGTAGCCAAAAAGCAATACGTAATATTGGTATGGGTACTCGGGTTGGGGGAGATTTGCATGTATTCCTGCCACGTACCGTTGCCGTAGCCGGTTTCTTCAAGCAGCTCCCGCTGTGCGGAAATCAGCGGAGAAGCATCTTCTTCCTCACATACGCCGGCACAAAGTTCATAGGATGTCTCTTGCAGGCCATGTCGGTACTGGCGGATAAAAACGAATTGCCCGTCGCGCGTGACGGCGATGGTATTTACCCAATCGGGATATTCCAATATGTAATAGGAAGGGATATGATTACCGTTCGGCAAGACTACATGGTCTTTGCGTACGGTGAGCCACGGGGCTTTATGCAGGTACTCGCTGGAAATGATTTCCCAGGGGCTGTCGGAATCGTTCATAGGTTTCATGATTTTTATACTTTGAATAACATTCCGCCTATATTGTCCATCGACGCTCCGGTGACGGATGCAAGGCAGCCGGGTTCGTCTGCCATGTAGAGCGCACCGAGAAAGGCGAATATCAATGCTTCTTTATATTCTATAATCTGTCGGCCGGGGATTACGATTTGGCAGGGGCATAAGGCTTCAATCCGTTCTACGAGGAATTTATTGAATGCTCCGCCGCCTGTAATCAGCAGTTTGCCATTACCCGCTGAAGACGGATTGGCGTTGATGATGCGGAATATCTGGAAAGCGGCGTGCTCGTAGAAAGTACGCAGCTTGTCTTCCACACTCAGTCCGTATCGTTCCAGCATGGGGTAGACTTGTGTTTCCACCCACTCACGTCCCAATGATTTAGGGCCGGACTGGTGGTAGAATTCCATTCCGTTCAGTTCGTCCAGCAACGGTCGGCAGATAGCGCCACGGCGGGCAATCTCTCCGTCACGGTCGAACTCCAGACCGATTTGGCGGCAATAGTGGTTGATTACGTAATTCACCGGGCTTATGTCGAAAGCGATACGTTTGCCGTCTTGCTCGAACGAGATATTGGAAAATCCTCCGATGTTCAGGCAGTAGTCATAGTCGGCGAAGAGCAGGCGGTCGCCGATGGGTACGAGCGGGGCGCCTTGCCCGCCCAGCATGATGTCCAGCCTGCGGAAGTCGGACACCGTGGGAATACGGGTTTCGGCGGCAATGGCCGCACCGTCTCCAATCTGGTACATGATTTTCCTTTGCGGTTCGTGGAAGATGGTATGCCCGTGCGATGCGATGATGTCCGGCCGTACGCCGAACTCCTGCATGAACTCGTTGACGCGCTTCCCGAGAAATGAGCCATAGGCGCTGTGAAAGGTGATGAATTCAAGCGCGCTCATATTTTGCGCGCCTGTACCCAGTTTATATTTCAGTTCTTCCGGATAGCCGTAACCTTTGGCGCAGTCGATGTGAAATGACCATTTGCCCGCTTTACGGCGGAAGGTACAGCAGCAAACGTCCAGCCCGTCGAGCGACGTGCCGGACATAAGACCGATAGCTTGTATCTGAAAGTCGTCCATATCAATAGTTCAGATGAAATTCAACAACTGCTTCAATGCCTTTGCGCAGAATATCCAACGGGATATTTTCGTTGGGAGAGTGAATGGCGTTGGATTCCAGACCGAAGCCCATCAGTATGGTTTTAATTCCCAATACCTGCTCGAATGTGGAGATGATAGGAATACTGCCGCCGCGACGTACTGCCAACGGTTTCTTGCCGAAAGCTTTGGTGAAGCCTTTCTCCGCCGCCTGGTATGCGGGGAGCGTGATGGGGCATACATAGCCTTGTCCGCCATGCATGGGAGTGACTTTTACCTGTACGGTGTCGGGAGCGATAGCCATGATATAATCGGCAAACAGTTGCGAAATCTTATGGTGATCCTGATGCGGAACCAGCCGGCACGATACTTTGGCATAGGCTTTGGAAGGGAGTACGGTTTTGGAACCTTCGCCCGTATAGCCGCCCCAGATGTCGCATACATCGAAAGACGGACGGCAACTGTTACGCTCCAGCGTGCTGTACCCTTTTTCTCCGAAAAGGGCATTTACGCCGATGGCTTTTTTGTATTTCTCCTCGTCGAACGGGATGCGCGCTATCATTTCACGTTCTGCTTGCGGTACTTCTTCCACATCATCGTAGAAGCCGGGAACGGTGATGCGTCCGTCGGCGTCCGTTACTTTGCTTATCATCCGGCAAAGTACGTTGATGGGATTGGCTACCGCACCGCCGAAGTGTCCGGAGTGCAGGTCGCGGTTCGGGCCGGTCACTTCTATTTCCCAATAGGCAAGTCCGCGTAGGCCGGTAGTCAGTGAGGGGAGGTCTGCGCCCAGCATGCTGGTGTCGGAAACGAGGATTACATCGGCTTTCAACAGCTCTTTATGCTCTTGGCAGAAGCCCTCGAGGCTGGGTGAACCAATCTCTTCCTCTCCTTCAAAGATAAACTTTACGTTGTGTGTCAGCAGGTTGTTCTTTACCAGATATTCAAACGCTTTTACCTGAATGAAAGACTGTCCTTTATCATCGTCCGCGCCACGTGCCCAGATATGGCCGTCACGTACTTCCGGTTCAAAGGGGTTGCTTTTCCAAAGCTCCAGCGGTTCGGCGGGCATCACGTCGTAATGTGCGTATATTAATACTGTTTTAGCTTCCGGGTCTACAATCTTCTGTCCGAATACGATAGGATTGCCCGCAGAAGGCATTACCAACGCTTCGTCCGCGCCCGCTGCGAGCAGCAGTTGGGCCCAGCGTTCTGCGCATGCCAGCATATCGTCGTGATGTTCGGGTTTGGCACTGATACTGGGAATACGGATAAGGCTGAACAGGTCTTCCAACATCCTGGACTCGTTCTCTGCAATATATTTCTTTATTTCCATATAATGTAAAGTGGTATTTATTATAATTGCGTAGTACGGTCAATCAAGTAGAAATCGAGCAGGGTCATGGCGGCCATGGCTTCTACGATAGGCACGGCACGGGGCAATACACAGGGGTCGTGGCGTCCGCGGGCTTTGAGTGTGGTGTCTATGCCGTTCATATTTACGGTATGCTGCTCCATGAGTACGGTGGCCACAGGCTTGAAAGCTACGCGGAAGTAGATGTCCTGTCCGTTACTGATGCCGCCTTGAATACCGCCGGAGTGGTTGGTATGCGTTTCGATGCGTCCGTTGTTATTAAAGAACACGTCGTTTTGTTCGGAACCTTTCATCTTCAAACCCTTGAATCCTTCGCCGTATTCAAATGCTTTTGCGGCATTGATACTGAGCATGCCGGCAGCAAGGGCTGATTGCAGTTTACCGTAAATGGGCTGTCCCAGTCCGATGGGGCATCCTTTGATTACGCAAGTCACCACGCCGCCAATGGTATCGCCTTCGCCCTTTATCTTGAAGATAAGCTCTTCCATTTCTTTCGCTTTCTCCGGGTCGGGGCAGCGTACCGGATTGGTTTCAATCAGGTCGAGATCGTAAGCGGTATAATTTTCTTCCAGCTTGATGGGGCCTACCTGTGAAGTATATGCTGTGATGCGGATGCCAAGCTGTTTCAAAGCCAACTTGGCCAAAGCTCCCGCTACAACACGCGAAATGGTCTCGCGCGCCGATGAACGTCCGCCGCCACGGTGGTCGCGTATTCCGTATTTTACATTATATGTATAGTCGGCGTGCGAGGGACGGTATACTTCTTTCAGATTGTTATAATCGTTAGAGTGCTGGTTCTCGTTCCATACGATGAATCCGATGGGACATCCGGTAGATTTACCTTCGAAAATGCCGGAAAGGAATTCTACTTTATCAGATTCTTTTCGTGAGGTAGTGATACGTGATTGTCCCGGACGGCGACGGTCGAGCTCCGATTGCACGAAGTCCATATCGATGGTAATTCCTGCGGGGAATCCATCTATTACGCCGCCTATGCCTTTACCATGTGATTCTCCGAAACTGGTAAGACGGAGAATATTGCCGAATGAGTTGAACATATCAATTGCTTTAAGAGTTTATAATGAGGTTAATGCGCCAATTTGCCTTGCTATAAGAGGCTTTGACTTTTTAAAGGTAACAATTTTTTTTGTAAAACGTTTCAAAAATGACAATAAATCTTTTATTTCCGGGTTTTTGGTTACGCCGATTATCGGTTCAAAGCATGGATTCCGCCTTAAAATACATAGAAGTATTTAAGAATGTGAAGAAACTTTATAATTGTTCCTATCTGAAAAAAGGAACATCTATTTTATAGAAAAGACCTTGTTTAAAGGTTTTAAAAACTGTTATTTTGTGCCCTTGATAAAAAAGAGAGTATTATGTATCCCCTAACTATATGGGGAATTTATTAACTAAACAAGTACTTAGTATGAAGAAAAATTTGTTTTATTTATTTGCATTGATCTGTTCAATGAGTTTGTTTACTGCTTGTAGCGACGATGATGACGCACCGGATTACTCTAAAGTCATCGAAAGCGAAATAGCAGGTAATTATAAAGGCTCCCTTACTGTGACAGTAGAGGGAACTACGATGCCCTCCGAGCCCCAAAAGATTAAGATTGAAAAGGCAAGTCCTTCCGCTATAAATCTTTCTTTGGCTGATTTTAGCTTTATGGGAATTGCTATCGGAGATGTGGAATTGAAGAATTGCGCTTTGTCTCAAAATGGTGATACTTATACATTTACCGGTACTCAGGAATTAAAGGTTGATGCCTTGTCTTGTACAATTAATGCCAAAGGTACCGTTACAAACGGTGCTGTAAAGGTTGATATGGATATTGATGCTACTGTAGGCGGTTTGAAGCAGAGTGTAAAAGTTGTATACGAAGGTACTCGCTTGACAGGTTCTGAAAGCAGTGAGGCTAAGATTAAAACTTTCTCTTTTGATATGTCTAATGAAGCAAATGCGATTGTTATTGAACAACCTGTCATTAATGATGATAATACAATTACATTTAGAGTAGATGAGGCTGCGGTAGAAGCTGATGCGAATGTATTGAAAACTTTAGTTCCTACTTTTACTATTTCTGATAAAGCAACTGCTTCTGTTGAAAGTGGTAAGGCTATGAATCTTTCACAAGATGTAACTATTACTGTGACGGCAGAAGATGGCACTGCGGTAGAGTATGTTGTGAAAACTCCAGTTAAAGTAAAGTTGACAGCTATAAAGTATAATTTAAACTCTTGGACAACAGACTTATTTTTAGAACAAATAGCTTATCCCACTCCATCTGAAAAAGGATTAGCTACTTCAAATGGGGGAGCTGGCTTTTTTAATGGAGAAGAACCGAAATTAGGCTTTCCTGTTGTGGAGGAGGTAAATGGATTTGAAGGACATGCTGCTAAGCTAATAACCTTGGATTCAAGGACGTATATGTATGGAGTAGCCCCTATTACGTCAGGTTCTTTATTTACAGGTAGTTTTGAATTTGATTTTATGACAGCTCTGTCAAACCCGCTGTTACTGATAAAGTTTGGTATTCCATATGCTCAAAAACCTTTGTTTTTTAAGGGGGTATATACTTATAAAGCAGGTGACAACTATATAGATGGCTCTGATAAAGAAAATGTAAAAGACAACTTGGATGTTATTGATGAATGTTCTATTCAGGCGGTATTATATGAGGTACAAAAAGACGAGAATGGTAGCAATATTCCTCTGACCGGGGTGGATATAAATGAATCAGAACGCCGTGTTGCTGTTGCTTTACTACAAGATGGTTCTGAAAAGGCTGAGTGGACTTCTTTTAATATTCCGTTTAAGTATCTTGATGGTAAATCTTATGAAGAAGGAAAAGAGTATATGATAGCTATTGTGTGTTCTTCAAGTAAAGATGGTGATAAATTTAAGGGTGCTGTAAATAGTACTCTTATTGTAGATGAGTTAGAAATTATCGGTGAATGATAATATTATAATTTAGATATTTGAAAAGGGGCTATCCGACTTTTTGGACAGCCCCTTTACTTATGATTGTTATTACTCGATAATTCCTTTTTAAAATATGTTATTATGAAAAGTGACGAGTAATGAGGAAAATAAGAAATTCTTGTTTAGAATGCATATCCGAATCCTAAATTCAGATAAATGGGGTACATGTTAAACGTTATTGTATCAAAATCTTTCTGGAAGATATTATTCAGTCCCCATGTCAGGTCGGCATGGACGGTAAGGTGTTTGAATGCTTTCCATTCTCCACCGAGTTGTAAGCCCCATTGGAATTTTCTTAAATCATTGGAGAAGTCATAAGTCGCAATACTTTCACCTGTGAATTCCACTTTTGAACCTGTCTGGTCAGGAGTACGCAGATGTCCTTCGTAAACGTGTCCGGAGAAGTTACCTTCCAGCAGATAGGAGAAATAGGGACCGGCGGACAATATCCAGCGTTTGCTGATATGGTAGTTTGCCAAAATAGGAATCGTCAGATAAGAGTTCTTCACTTTGGTCTTGACACCGCCTGTCCAAAGACCTGCCAATTCTCCACCGTTGGTGTTGATGATTTTCATACCGTAGTTCTTTACGGTGGCTTCGGTAGTCATATTTTTATTCTCTAACCGCAGGCCTAATGTAAGTCCCCACTTCTTGTCTTTGTCAAACCACTTGGTGGCATTACCCTCGATGGCAATGGCTATACCCGGTGCGTAACTGTCTATTTTACGTATCTCTTTAGGCAGAGGGATGGGGGATGTACCGCCGATGTTGAATCCGGCCTTTATACCGTATTCCCAACCATGCAGATAGGAGTTGATAAGACTTTTGTTTCTTTCTTCTTGTGCCTGTACGCCGGTAACCATTGCCAGCAGAACGGCTATGATGCAAATAAAATGATACTTTTTCATACTTTATATTAGTTGTCTTGGCTTATAAGTTCTAATTCGTCTACATACAATGTACTGCCAACAGCTCCTTTGAAGTAAGCGCCGTCTACACTGGAAGAAAGGACAATACTTAATTTGTATTTACCATTCTGCAATTTGCCGGTATCGATACTTTTACCGTTTACCGCTTCAAAAGGCAAGTCGAATGCTGTCCATGTATCGGTTTCTTTAGCATCTGCTTCTTTGATACGGGCGATAGACACAAGTTTGCCGGAAGTCAAATCTAAGCTATTACCGCCATCCAGCATGAAAGTGTTATCATCAGCTTCATATAGTATGGCATAAATATCGAAACGGTCTTTTTTGTCTTTCTGGACGACGCCTTCATCGGTATAAACCTCTCCGGCTTTGAACTTATAGTAGCCTTTTAAAGATACGGGACGCTTATAATATTGTATACCGAATTTAGTGGCGCGTAACGGGTCTTTTAAAGCATTCGCCAAGTCGAAAGAACCGATAAACAGGTTCCCTGCCGCGATATACATTTTCACCATGGCACCGAAACTGCCGGTGTCGCAGGTTGTCAGCTTTAATCCTTTGCCACGATAGCCGTCGGTGATTTGCTGGGTAGGATAACCGGTACGGCCGTCGGCCATGCTGGTTAGCTTGAAACCGGGGTTGCCGCTTGACCATTGCAGAACGCGTGACACGCTGGTTGAAGTTCCTGGTTCGAACTCATAAAGAATATCGTATTCGGTATTGTTCGATGGAAGTAATTCCTCAAAATGAAAAGAACCGGGAACCTCGGTCGGTATAATCTTTACGGTATAAGTAGAATGCCATTCGCCGTCTTCGGAAGTTACGGTAAAGGTACGTGAGCGCGACTCGTTGCTGAAGTCATAGGTATTCATTATGTCGTCCGGATAATGTTGGTCTGCGCTGAGCGTCGCACCGGCAGGCAATGTAAACGACAGTTGTTGTTTCGATAAATTCGCTCCTTTGTGCACATATATATTTATTTCTTTCGAGTCACTGTTGATGTGAGCTAATTGTACATCCGCGCCCGTACAGGCATCAATGGCTGCTTCGGAGTTAAGCGCTTCATCCTGTATACAGGACGAGACGGCTAAGGCAAGCATGAGGGCAGTAGTCCACTTCTTAAAGTTCATATACTTCTTTTTTGAAAGTTGATAATTTGATATAGTTTAGTGAGTTGCAAAAATACGCTATTATTTTGTAATAACAGATTCAAGATGAAAAAAGTGCGATAAAGTCTGTTATTTATTTGTTATTCCGTCTATCTTTGCATAAATATCGAATAAAATATATGTCTATAATATGACTGAAACAGAAAGGAGACAGATTATTGCCTTGGTGCAGCGTGAAGTAGTTCCTGCCATTGGATGTACGGAACCTATCGCCGTTGCTTTATGTGTGGCAAAAGCAACCGAAACCTTGGGCGCAAAGCCGGAAAAGATAGAAGTCCTGTTGAGCGCCAATATCCTGAAAAACGCAATGGGTGTCGGGATTCCCGGTACGGGCATGATCGGGTTACCTATTGCCGTAGCTTTGGGAGCGTTAATCGGTAAATCGGAATATCAACTGGAAGTGCTGAAAGACAGTAGCCCTGATGCCGTGAACGAGGGAAAGCGGTTTATCGGTGAAAAGCGTATCAATATATCCCTGAAAGAGGATATTACGGAGAAACTCTATATCGAAGTCTGTTGCGAGGCAGCGGGTAACAAGGCTACCGCCATTATAGCCGGAGGTCATACCACCTTTATATATATAGCCCGTAACGATGATGTCTTTTTAAATAAGCAAAATACAAGTTGCAGAGAGACGGAAGAGCAAACCGTAGATTTGACCTTGAGAAAAGTGTACGACTTTGCCATGAATGCTCCATTGGACGAAATTCGTTTCATTCTCGAGACTGCCCGTTTGAATAAAGCCGCTGCCGAACGGTCTTTCGACGGGAATTACGGTCACGGACTGGGCAGGATGCTGCGTGGTACTTATGAACATAAGATATTGGGTGATAGCGTGTTCTCCCATATCCTCTCGTATACGTCCGGTGCATGCGATGCCCGTATGGCAGGTGCCATGATACCGGTAATGAGTAATTCGGGAAGTGGAAATCAGGGTATCTCCGCTACATTACCTGTTCTTGTCTATGCCGAGGAGAATGGTAAATCGGAAGAAGAACTGATTCGCGCCCTGATGCTTAGTCATCTGACCGTGATTTATATCAAACAAAGTCTGGGACGCCTGTCCGCCCTGTGCGGTTGCGTGGTAGCTGCCACAGGCTCCAGTTGCGGTATTACCTGGCTGATGGGCGGTACTTACGAACAGGTAGCCTTTGCTGTTCAGAATATGATTGCCAACCTTACCGGAATGATTTGTGACGGCGCCAAGCCCAGTTGCGCTTTGAAAGTAACTACCGGTGTTTCTACCGCCGTTCTTTCCGCCATCATGGCAATGGAAAATCGTTGTGTCACTTCCGTTGAAGGAATTATTGATGAAGATGTAGACCAAAGTATCCGTAACCTGACAAAGATAGGTTCTAAAGGAATGGATGAAACGGATAGACTGGTACTGGAGATAATGACGAATAAAAATTGAGAATTGAGAATTAAAAATTGAGAAATAAATGCTGCGCTATATGCTGCATAGTATTTCTCAATTTTTAATTCTCAATTCTCAATTTATCAATGGCAGCATCCGTCTCCACATTCATGGTCGTCGCATCCGCCGCCGCAGTCTCCACAGTCGCATCCGCCACTGCATCCGCCGCCACTCATCATGCGTGCCATTTCTGACAATTCATCGTTGGTAGCCGGACGGTTTTCTGTGATTTCACCTACAAAGTTCAAGTCGCAACCTGCCAAGGGATGATTCATGTCCATTACTACTACATCGTCTTTTACTTCTACTACACTTCCGTTGATGCGTTGACCTTCTGAGGTCATCAAAGGAATTACAGCGCCTTCTACTACACGTTCGCTATCGAACTTACCTTCTATCTCGAAAATATTCTTCGGGAGATCGATAACGTGCTCGTCGTCATATTCGCCGTAAGCCTCTTCGGCTTTGATTGTAAAGTCGAACTTGTCGCCTTTCTTCAAATCTTTCACTTGGTTCTCGAAAGACTCCAATGTCAGGCCTAAACCGGAGATGAATTGGAACGGATGTTCTGCAGGAGCTTCTTCTGTGAATTCTTTTTCTCCGTTTTCGATTGTGTACAACTTATATGCTAAGGTGATGTACTTGTTTTCTACTGTTTCCATTAATTTTGTTATTTCTATTGGTAAATACTGTTTTTGTCTTTACAGTGTGCAAAGATACGAATATTTTGCTTCGAGAGGGGGAAGCGTCCCGGTAATTTTCAGATTATTAAGTGCTTTGTAATTGATTAATACCTTCCTCTGAAAGCGTCCGAATGGTTTTATCTGAAACTAATAAGTGATAAAATAAGATTTTAAGGCACGGTTTCCTTACGATTATTCATGTTTATATCTTTTTTTTCTTCAATTTGTTTGGAGTTTATAAAAAAGCACTTACCTTTGCAGCATATTTATATGAAATAACAAATAAAAGAACAATAAAGATACTTTAGTTATGAATTTGCATACATCTATTAACCTGGCAGTCCTGCATATTATTCGCGTCGTGGTGGTGGCATCAAGAGCGTGAGAAAGGTTGTGTATGTATTCGTACGGTAAAGATATTTATAATAAGCCTTTCTCATTACGGTGAGAAAGGCTTTTTTCATAAAAGGAGACAGATAAGATGAAACATCAGTTACGCAGTTCGTTCAGTACACAAGGCCGCCGTATGGCGGGTGCCCGCGCATTGTGGGCGGCCAACGGTATGAAGAAAGAACAGATGGGTAAGCCCATAATCGCGATAGTCAATTCTTTTACTCAGTTTGTACCGGGGCATGTGCATCTGCATGAAATAGGTCAGTTTGTAAAGGCAGAGATAGAAAAGCAAGGTTGCTTTGCCGCCGAATTCAATACGATTGCCATTGATGACGGTATTGCGATGGGGCATGACGGTATGCTGTATTCATTGCCTTCACGCGATATTATAGCCGACAGTGTGGAGTATATGGTGAATGCGCATAAGGCGGATGCCATGGTCTGCATCAGCAATTGCGACAAGATTACTCCGGGTATGCTCATGGCTGCGATGAGGCTGAACATCCCTACGGTATTCGTTTCCGGAGGTCCTATGGAAGCCGGAGAATGGAACGGACAGCACCTTGATTTGATTGATGCTATGATTAAGTCGGCTGATGAGAGCGTGAGTGACAATGAGGTTGCCAAGATTGAACAGCACGCTTGTCCCACTTGCGGATGTTGCTCGGGTATGTTTACCGCCAATTCCATGAACTGTCTGAACGAAGCTATCGGGTTGGCGCTTCCGGGTAATGGTACGATTGTGGCTACTCATGAAAATCGTAAGGAACTGTTTAAAGATGCCGCCAAACTGATTGTTGAAAACGCTTATAAGTATTACGAGGAAGGAGATGAAAGCGTACTTCCCCGCAGCATTGCCACTCGTGAAGCTTTTCTGAATGCCATGACATTGGATATTGCAATGGGCGGTTCTACCAATACGGTGCTTCATTTGCTGGCGGTAGCCCATGAAGCCGGAGCGGATTTCACGATGGATGATATCGATATGTTGTCTCGTAAGACTCCTTGCTTGTGTAAAGTAGCTCCCAATACCCAGAAATATCATGTACAGGATGTAAATCGTGCCGGCGGTATCGTTGCCATTATGGGCGAACTTGCCAAAGGCGGCTTGGTGGATACGAATGTACGCCGTGTAGACGGAATGACGTTGGCTGAGGAAATAGACCGGTATTGTATCACCGGCCCGAATGTTTGTAAGGAAGCAATCAAGAAATGTTCCAGTGCCGCTGCCGGAAAGTTCAATCTGGTACTCGGTTCGCAGGATGCTTATTATAAGGAATTAGACACAGACCGTGCCGAAGGTTGTATCCGTGACCTGCAGCATGCTTATAGCAAGGACGGCGGATTGGCTGTACTGAAAGGAAATATAGCGCAGGACGGTTGCGTGGTCAAGACTGCCGGAGTGGACGAAAGTATATGGAAGTTTACCGGTCCTGCCAAAGTTTTTGATTCACAGGAAGCTGCCTGTGACGGTATTTTGGGTGGAAAGGTTGTCAGCGGCGATGTTGTCGTTATCACTCATGAAGGTCCGAAAGGCGGTCCGGGTATGCAGGAAATGCTTTATCCTACTTCTTATATCAAATCCCGTCATTTAGGTAAGGAGTGCGCGTTGATTACCGACGGACGCTTTAGTGGCGGTACTTCCGGGCTGAGCATCGGACATATCTCTCCTGAAGCTGCTGCGGGTGGTAATATCGGTAAGATTCAAGACGGTGACATCATCGAAATAGATATACCGAACCGCTCTATTAATGTGAAGCTGACGGATGAAGAGTTGGCTGCCCGTCCTATGACACCGGTAACCCGAGACCGCCAAGTGTCGAAAGCGTTGAAAGCGTATGCCAGTATGGTAAGTTCGGCAGATAAAGGGGCTGTAAGGCTGATAGAATAATTTAGGAATCCGTGCCCGAAAACAATAATAAATAGATATGGAAAACTTAATAACAGGCGCAGAAGCGTTGATGCGCTCTCTGGAACATCAGGGAGTAAAGACCATTTTCGGTTATCCGGGTGGCAGCATCATGCCGGTATTCGATGCCTTATACGACCACCGAGAGAATCTGAATCATATCCTTGTTCGCCATGAACAGGGGGCTACTCATGCAGCACAAGGCTTTGCACGTGTATCGGGCGAGGTCGGCGTATGTCTGGTCACCAGCGGTCCGGGCGCAACAAATACCATTACAGGTATTGCGGATGCCATGATAGACAGTACACCGATCGTTGTCATTGCCGGACAGGTCGCTACGGGATTTCTCGGAACAGACGCCTTTCAAGAGGTGGATTTGGTAGGCATTACACAACCTATCACGAAGTGGAGTTACCAGATTCGTCGTGCGGAAGACGTTGCATGGGCTGTGGCCCGCGCTTTCTATATTGCACAGAGCGGACGTCCCGGTCCGGTTGTACTGGACTTTGCCAAAAATGCCCAAGTGGATAAGACGGAATATACTCCTACCAAAGTGGATTATGTACGCAGTTATCTTCCGGTACCCGAAATGGAACAGGAAGCCATACAACAGGCTGCAGATTTGATAAATGAGGCGGAGCGTCCGTTGGTGTTGGTGGGACAAGGTGTAGAGCTCGGCAATGCGCAGAACGAATTACGTGCTTTCATTGAAAAAGCGGGTATGCCTGCCGGTTGTACTTTGCTGGGACTTTCCGCATTACCTACGGACCATCCACTGAATAAAGGTATGCTGGGCATGCACGGTAATCTGGGTCCGAATATCAATACCAATAAATGCGATGTGCTGATTGCGGTGGGTATGCGCTTTGATGACCGTGTTACGGGTAAAATATCTACTTATGCGTCACAAGCAAAAGTAATTCATTTCGATATCGATCCTGCGGAGATAGATAAGAATGTAAAAACGGATGTGGCTGTATTGGGTGACTGTAAAGATACTCTTGCCGCAGTAACCGAATTGCTGAAACCTGCCGAACATAAAGAGTGGTTGGAAAGTTTCCTGCCCTACGAACAGATGGAGGAGGAGAAAGTAATCCGTCCCGAGCTGCATCCGACAGGTGATACATTGAGCATGGGAGAAGTAGTGCGTGCCGTTAGTGAGGCCACGAATAACGAGGCTGTTTTGGTAACGGATGTAGGCCAGAACCAGATGATGTCCGCTCGTTATTTTAAATATAGCAGGGAACGCAGTATTGTCACTTCCGGTGGTTTGGGCACAATGGGCTTCGGTCTTCCTGCCGCTATCGGTGCAACTTTCGGACGCCCCGACCGTACGGTTTGCGTCTTTATGGGTGATGGCGGTTTGCAGATGAACTTGCAGGAACTGGGTACGGTAATGGAGCAGAAAGCTCCCGTTAAGATGATTTTGCTGAACAATAACTTCCTCGGTAATGTTCGTCAATGGCAGGCTATGTTCTTCAATCACCGTTATTCATTTACTCCAATGATGAACCCTGACTATATGAAGATCGCTTCCGCATACGAAATTCCGGCACGTCGGGTATTTACCCGCGAAGAGCTGATGAAAGCCATTGATGAGATGATTGCGGCAGACGGCCCGTTCCTGTTGGAAGCTTGCGTAGAAGAAGAAGGAAATGTTATGCCGATGACACCCCCGGGTGGCTCTGTGAACCAGATGCTGCTGGAATGCTAATATAAATGAAGAATTGAGAATTAAGAATGAAGAATTCCGGGATGTTTCTCTTTTATTCTACATTCTTCATTAAGGAGATATATACAAAATGTAATTCTTCATTTTTCATTCTTAATTAAAAAAGGTATGGACAAGACATTATATACAATTATCGTTCATTCGGAGAACTTTGCAGGTTTGCTGAATCAGGTAACGGCGGTATTTACCCGCCGACAAATCAATATCGAGAGTTTGAACGTTTCGGCATCCTCCATCAAGGGGGTACATAAATATACCATTACAGCTTGGACGGACAAGGATACTATCGAGAAGGTGACAAAACAAATCACCAAAAAGATAGATGTGCTGCAGGCGCACTATTTTACGGATGATGAAATCTATCAGCATGAGATCGCGCTTTACAAGATAACGACTCCCACCTTGGAGGAGAAGCCGGAAGTATCTAAAATTATCCGTAAATACAATGCGCGTATCGTGGAGGTAAATTCCGTATTCTCTATTGTAGAGAAGAACGGCATGAGCGAAGAGATAACCAATCTCTATGAGGAGCTGCGTGCGTTGGAGTGTGTGCTCCAGTTTGTACGTTCCGGCCGTGTGGCTATCACAACAAGTTGCTTTGAACGTGTAAATGAATATTTGGCGGATCGTGAAGCGAAATATCGCCGGAGTAAAGAACAACAAGAATAATGAGTGAGAATAACAAAATAGGAACTTATAGGTTTGTTGCGGAACCGTTTCATGTGGACTTTACCGGGCACCTGACAATGGGTGTGCTTGGTAACCATCTGTTGAACTGTGCAGGGTTTCATGCTACGGAACGCGGTTTCGGTATCGCAACCTTGAATGAGGATAATTATACGTGGGTGCTGTCGCGTTTGGCTATCGAGTTGGATGAGATGCCGTATCAATACGAGGATTTCTCTATCCAGACTTGGGTGGAGAATGTATATCGCCTCTTTACCGACCGTAACTTTGCCATTATCAATAAAGATGGAAAGAAAATAGGGTACGCTCGTTCCGTATGGGCGATGATTAGTCTCAATACCCGTAAGCCTGCCGATTTGCTGGCTTTGCATGGCGGCAGTATCGTGGACTATGTGTGCGACGAACCTTGCCCCATCGAAAAACCTTCGCGCATAAAAGTGACTTCTATGGAACCGGCTTCTTCCCTGAATGCCAGATATAGCGATATTGATATTAACGGGCACGTAAACAGCATCCGTTATATCGAGCATATTCTTGATTTATTTCCGATAGAGTTGTATAAGGAGAGCCGTATCCGTCGTTTTGAAATGGCGTATGTAGCCGAGAGTTATTACGATGACGAGCTTACTTTTTATAAGGATTATGTCGGTGACGGTACGTATGATGTGGAAGTTAGAAAGAATGGTAACGAAGTGGTTTGTCGTTCTAAAGTGATATTTGTAGGAAAATAATTTATTAATCAATTAGTTGGCGTAAGCCATAAATAAAAATTAAAACAAAAAATGGCACAATTGAATTTTGGCGGTGTTATTGAAAATGTAATGACCCGCGAAGAATTTCCTTTGGAAAAAGCACGTGAGATTTTAAAGGATGAAACAATCGCAGTTATCGGTTACGGTGTACAAGGTCCCGGTCAGGCTTGTAACCTGCGCGACAATGGTTTCAATGTAATCGTAGGCCAGCGTCAGGGTAAGACTTATGAAAAAGCTGTTGCAGACGGATGGGTTCCGGGTGAAACTCTGTTCAGCATTGAAGATGCTTGCCAAAAAGGTACTATTATTATGTGTCTTTTGTCTGATGCAGCCGTAATGTCTGTATGGCCTACCATGAAACCGTTCCTGACACCCGGAAAGGCTCTTTACTTCTCTCATGGTTTCGCTATTACATGGAGCGATCGTACCGGTGTAGTTCCTCCTACGGATATCGATGTTATCATGGTTGCTCCTAAAGGTTCGGGTACGTCATTGCGTACAATGTTCCTCGAAGGCCGCGGCTTGAATTCTTCTTACGCTATCTATCAGGATGCTACCGGTAAGGCTTTGGACAGAACGCTTGCGTTGGGTATCGGTATCGGTTCCGGTTATTTGTTTGAAACTACTTTCATCCGTGAAGCTACTTCAGACTTGACAGGTGAACGCGGCTCTTTGATGGGCGCTATCCAGGGATTACTGTTGGCTCAATACGAGGTTTTGCGTGAAAACGGCCATACTCCGTCGGAAGCTTTCAATGAAACGGTTGAAGAACTGACTCAGTCATTGATGCCGTTGTTTGCAAAGAACGGTATGGACTGGATGTACGCCAACTGTTCTACTACAGCTCAACGCGGTGCGTTGGATTGGATGACTCCGTTCCACGATGCTATCAAACCGGTTGTACAGAAATTGTATCAGAGCGTTAAGTCCGGTAACGAAGCTCAGATTTCTATTGACAGTAACTCTAAGCCTGATTATCGTGAGAAACTGAACGAAGAACTAAAAGCGTTGCGTGAAAGTGAAATGTGGCAGACTGCCGTAACGGTTCGTAAACTCCGTCCGGAAAATAACTGATTCCTGATATAAATCAGAGAATAATAAAAACCTCTTTCAATTTATGTTGAGAGAGGTTTTTTCATTACTTGTCATTAATAGTTCTTACATATTCAAGCAGCCTCTTATAGAAAGTGTGGTGGCTTAGCGTCGTTGCTTCTCCCAGGATAACCAACTTCATGCGCGCCCTTGTTATTGCTACATTCATTCTGCGTAAATCGTTCAGGAAACCGATTTGTCCTTCTTCATTGGCACGTACCAAACTGATAAAGATAACGTCACGTTCCTGCCCTTGAAACCCGTCAACGGTATTGACTGTTATCAAACTGCGGTAAGGACGTAATGAAGCGCTGCTTTTTATTTTTCCCCGTAAGTATTGTACTTGTGCCTTGTAGGGCGAGATTAGTCCGAAGTCGATTCGCTCCTCGAGAATGCGGCTACCGCCTATTCGTTGAATGTAAGCTTCCAGTTCTTTTAGTAATAAGTGGGCTTCCTCTTTGTTGATACGTCCGAATGTTTCTCCGACAAATTCTTCCTTGAAATCCATTTCGGAGGTGTCAAGCCAAGTAATGGGTGTGTCCCAATCTAATATTCCCCGGTGGCGTATTTCGGGAGCCGCTTCCAGTGCTCCGTCATAAAACCAATCTGAGGAGAAACGCATGATATCCTCATGCATGCGATACTGCACTTTCAGTAAAGATACGACAGACGGTTTGTTGGCTACCACCTTTTCCATTAAAGTTTGTTCCAGTCCACTACGTGCGGCTTCATAACATTTGATGGTAGGAGGGAGCTGGCAGTGGTCTCCTGCCAACACTACCCGGTCTGCCTTACGGATGGCTATCCAACAAGCGGCTTCCAAAGCCTGGGCGGCTTCATCAATGAACAGTGTACCGAAACGGCGCCCGTTTAAAAGGCGATGATTGCTGCTTACAAGCGTAGAAGCGATGACATGGGCGCTATCGAACAGTTCGGCATTGATTTGTATTTCCAGTGTTGTGGCACGGTCGCGCAGACGGCTCATGCGGCTGCGTATTCCTTCGCGTTCATCGTAACTGCCGTGGCGAGCTTTACCGCCCAATTGCCGTAGTTCTTTACGGATACTCCATAATTCAGGATAAAGCGGATGGTTTTCAAAACGGCGTTCGTACGTAAAAGACAGCATTTTGTCATTGACACGTGTGGGGTTGCCGATTCGTAAAACGTTTACGCCTCTGTCCACCAACTTTTCGGAAATCCAATCGACAGCCATATTGCTTTGGGCGCATACCAATACTTGAGGTTCACGATGTAGAGTTTCGTAGATAGCTTCTACAAGCGTAGTGGTTTTTCCTGTTCCCGGGGGACCGTGTACGATGGCTGTATCGCGAGCGCATAATACTTTGTTTACGGCAGTTTCCTGGGTAGAATTCAACCAGGGGAAACGTACCGGGTAAAGTTCACGGAATCCGGCTCTGACCGTACCCAACAGAATATCCCGCAATTCTGCAAGACGATTGCCTTTTGCACGAAGGACATCTTCCAGCGCCTCGAACATCGTGCGGTAAGAGGTTTCGTCGAAATAAAGCTGAACTCCGAGATTATCGGCGGATTGTATATCCATGATAGTTCCCGCACCGGGCATAATCACTACCATGTGTGCCTCGTCTGCATAACTGACGATGGCTGTAAAATTAAAGTAGGTGATTTTTCCATCGGCGGATTGGCGGAAGAAACAGACGGGACGTCCGAATTCAAAGTTATGTTCTATATCGGTATTCTCGGTATGTGTAATTTCTATTACTAATTGATTCAACGAATTATAGTAACTTCGACCCGGTGAGGCAGGATACCAGCAAAGTCCCCGTTTGATTTTTCGGGCGACACCCATATTCTCTGTCTGTCGTTTGAATTCTTCTTTTTCGTATTCGTATTCCATACGTAGCAGGAGCTGCTGCCGTTGGAGATGTATAATGGGACTGTTTGTATCTTGTTCTTTCATATCTGCAAAGGTAATAAATCTCAGTCTTTAGGGGAAGAAATGCTTTATTTTGTTAAACTTTTCCTTATTTTAATTTGTTTATTATATTAATTTGTAATCTTTACAATATTGAAAAACTAAAAAATAGGAGTGGTTATGGTATATGATTTAACAATGCTCAAAACGTTTTATGCACTTTATGAGAGGAAAATAGAACGTATTCGGACTATATTGCAACGTCCGTTGACTTTAGCGGAAAAAATTTTGTATGCTCATTTGTATGATGAGAAGAATGTGAAGAACTATAAACGCGGCGAAGACTATGTAAACTTTCGTCCCGATCGTGTGGCTATGCAGGATGCAACTGCGCAGATGGCTTTATTGCAGTTTATGAATGCTGGTCGTGATGAGGCGGCGGTTCCTTCGACCGTACATTGTGACCATTTGATTCAGGCTTACAAAGGGGCAAAAGAAGATATTGCCACTGCAACCAAAACGAACGAGGAAGTGTATAAGTTCCTTCGGGATGTTTCTTCCCGTTACGGTATCGGTTTCTGGCAACCCGGAGCAGGTATCATTCATCAAGTTGTGTTGGAAAACTATGCTTTTCCCGGTGGTATGATGGTAGGTACCGATTCTCATACTCCGAATGCCGGCGGTTTGGGTATGGTGGCTATCGGTGTAGGCGGTGCTGATGCGGTGGATGTAATGACCGGTATGGAATGGGAACTGAAAATGCCCCGCTTGATCGGTGTCCGTCTTACAGGAACATTAAACGGATGGGCGGCTCCTAAAGATGTTATTCTGAAGTTGGCGGGAATTCTGACAGTCAAAGGCGGAACGAATGCCATTATCGAATATTTCGGGCCGGGTACCGCTTCGCTTTCGGCTACCGGAAAGGCTACGATTTGTAATATGGGTGCGGAAGTAGGTGCCACTACCTCTCTTTTTCCTTATGACGAGCGTATGGCTGCTTATCTGAAAGCTACCGGACGTGCGGAAGTGGCGGATATGGCTACTGCCGTTGCCGCAGGGCTTCGTGCCGATGACGAGGTGGTTGCAAATCCGGAGAAGTACTATGACCGTATTATCGACATAGACCTTTCTACATTGGAACCTTATATCAACGGACCGTTTACTCCGGATGCGGCTACGCCTATTTCTGAATTTTCCGAGAAAGTTTTAAAGAACGGTTATCCTCGTAAGATGGAAGTGGGGCTCATTGGTTCCTGTACCAATTCATCTTATCAGGATTTGAGTCGTGCGGTATCTTTGGCGCGTCAGGTAACGGCGAAACATTTACATGTGGCCGCTCCTTTGATTGTCAATCCGGGTTCGGAACGCATACGTGCGACAGCAGAGCGTGACGGTATGATTGACGCTTTTGAAAAAATAGGCGCTACAATTATGGCAAATGCCTGCGGACCTTGTATCGGACAGTGGAAGCGTGTGACTGATGATCCTACCCGCAAGAATTCTATCGTAACTTCTTTCAATCGGAATTTTGCCAAACGGGCGGACGGTAATCCGAATACATACGCGTTTGTTGCCTCTCCCGAACTGACCATGGCATTGACCATTGCCGGGGATTTGTGTTTTAATCCGCTGAAAGATACATTGGTGAATGCCGACGGTGAAAGGGTTAAGCTCTCCGAACCCGTAGGCGAAGAACTGCCTCTAAAGGGATTTACGGCAGGAAGTGAGGGATATACCGCACCTTCCAATGTAAAGGCGGATATTGTGGTAGAGCCTCAGTCACAGCGCTTACAACTCCTTACTCCTTTCCCTGCCTGGGATGGCGCAGACTTACTGAATATGCCTCTGTTGATTAAGACGCAGGGCAAGTGTACTACCGATCATATATCGATGGCAGGTCCGTGGCTCCGTTTTCGCGGACACTTGGAGAATATCTCGGATAATATGTTAATGGGTGCTGTCAATGCTTTCAACGGAGAAACAAATAAAGTATGGAATCGCTCTACAAACACGTACGGAACAGTTTCCGGTACGGCTAAATTGTATAAGTCGGAAGGGATTCCTTCCATTGTCGTTGCCGAAGAAAACTATGGTGAGGGTTCCAGTCGTGAGCATGCTGCTATGGAGCCTCGTTTTCTGAATGTACGTACTATCTTGGCTAAAAGCTTCGCGCGTATTCACGAGACGAATTTGAAGAAACAAGGTATGCTGGCGCTGACCTTTATCGATAAGGCGGATTATGATAAGATTCAGGAGCATGATTTACTGTCTGTTGTGGGCTTGAAGGATTTTGCTCCGGAACGTAACTTGACGGTGGTACTCCGTCACGAGGACGGAAGTCAAGAAAGTTTTGAAGTACAACATACGTATAATGAACAGCAGATAGGCTGGTTTCGTGCCGGTTCTGCATTAAATGCACGATAGAATATGGAAAAGATTACTGTACCTTTTATTACAGGTGACGGAGTAGGGGCGGAGATAACCCCGTCTATGCAGGCTGTTGTGAATGCAGCTCTGAAAAAAGCTTATGGAGACAGCCGGAGTATCGAATGGAAAGAAGTGTTGGCGGGTGAGCGGGCATTTAATGAAGCGGGTTCCTGGTTACCGGAAGAAACGATGGAAGCATTCCGAACTTATAAGGTTGGTATTAAAGGTCCGCTGACTACCCCTATCGGCGGAGGCATCCGTTCGCTGAACGTGGCATTACGCCAAACGCTCGATTTGTATGTTTGTTTGCGTCCTGTGCGTTGGTATAAAGGCGTAGTCTCTCCGGTGAAAGAACCGCAGAAAGTAAATATGTGTGTATTTCGTGAGAATACGGAAGATATTTATGCAGGTATCGAATGGGAAGCCGGAACACCGGAAGCCGACAAGTTCTACCGTTTCTTGCATGATGAAATGGGTGTGACTAAAGTACGTTTTCCCGAAACTTCTTCTTTTGGTGTAAAACCTGTGTCTAAAGAAGGAACGGAGCGGTTGGTACGCGCAGCTTGCCTGTACGCACTTGAAAATAATCTGCCTTCTGTGACATTGGTGCACAAAGGCAACATTATGAAATTCACCGAAGGCGGTTTCAAGAAATGGGGGTACGAAGTGGCGGAACGTGAATTTGGCAAAGAAATAGAGGACGGGCGTCTTGTTATCAAAGATTGTATAGCTGATGCTTTTTTGCAGAATACGCTGCTTATTCCCGAAGAATACTCGGTCATTGCAACACTGAACCTGAACGGTGATTACGTTTCCGACCAACTGGCTGCCATGGTGGGCGGTATCGGTATCGCTCCGGGCGCCAATATCAATTATAAGACAGGTCACGCTATTTTTGAAGCTACTCATGGCACGGCTCCAAATATTGCCGGAAAAGATGTTGTAAATCCATGTTCTATCATTCTTTCAGCGGTGATGATGCTTGAACATCTGGGCTGGAAAGAAGCGGCTTTGCTAATAGAGAAAGCATTGGAGAATAGTTTTACGGAAGGTCGTGCCACTGCCGATTTAGCTCGCTTTATGCAGGGTGGTGTCTCATTGTCTACATCTGCTTTTACACGGGAAATTGTGGAAAGAATAGAAAAATAATAAAAAACATACATAATTATGAAGAAGGAATATTTGATTTACAAGCTCTCTGAGGACCTGAAAGAAGCGACCAGGATTGAGAACGAACTGTTCAAGAAGTTTGATGTAAAGCGCGGCTTGCGTAATGAGGATGGAACGGGGGTATTGGTCGGATTGACCAAAATTGGTAATGTAGTAGGCTACGAACGTATTCCGGGCGGTGGGTTAAAGCCTATTCCGGGTAAATTATTCTATCGTGGTTACGACCTTGAGGATTTGGCGCATGCCATTCTTAAAGAAAAACGTTTCGGCTTTGAAGAGGTAGCCTATCTGTTGCTTTCCGGTCGCCTTCCCGATAAGGAAGAGTTGGTTTCCTTTCGCGAACTGATAAACGATAATATGCCGTTGGAACAGAAAACGAAGATGAATATCATTGAACTCGAGGGAAACAATATTATGAACATTCTGGCACGCAGTGTGCTTGAGATGTATCGTTTCGACCCGAATGCCGATGATACTTCCCGCGATAACCTGATGCGCCAAAGCATCGAACTGATTTCAAAGTTCCCAACTATCATAGCCTACGCCTTCAATATGCTTCGTCATGCCACTCATGGCCGTTCGTTGCACATCCGTCATCCACAGGAAAATCTTTCTCTCGCAGAAAACTTCTTGTATATGCTGAAAAAGGATTATACGGAACTGGATGCTCGTACTCTCGACCTGTTGCTGGTGTTGCAGGCAGAGCATGGCGGCGGTAACAACTCTACATTTACTGTACGTGTAACTTCTTCTACCGGGACGGATACTTATTCTTCTATTGCAGCGGGTATCGGTTCTTTGAAAGGGCCGCTTCACGGCGGTGCCAATATTCAGGTTGCCGATATGTTCCACCATTTGCAGGAGAACATTCAGGATTGGACAAATGTGGATGAGATTGATACTTACTTTACCCGTATGTTGAACAAGGAGGTTTACAACAAGACGGGGCTGATATATGGTATCGGCCATGCCGTTTATACCATTTCCGATCCGCGTGCCATACTGTTGAAAGAACTTGCCCGCGACCTTGCCCGCGAGAAAGGTAAGGAACGTGAGTTCGCGTTCCTAGAACTGCTGGAAGAACGTGCTATCGAAGTCTTTGGACGTGTGAAGAATAACGGAAAGACCGTTTCGAGCAATGTTGATTTCTATTCCGGCTTTGTATATGAGATGATTGGCTTGCCGCAGGAAATCTTTACACCGCTGTTTGCTATGGCTCGTATCGTAGGTTGGTGTGCACACCGCAATGAGGAACTGAACTTCGAGGGTAAACGTATCATCCGCCCGGCGTACAAGAATGTATTGGATGATGTGACTTATATCCCTATCAAGAAGCGTTAGAGAATAACAGTGTTCGTAATCATTTGAAGATGGTTATGTATTTCATTTCTTTTTTCCTACGGGGAATTTGTCAGTGGTATAATTGACAAGTTCCCCGTAGAAAGTATAAGGCGGAAAGTTAGTGTATTTTGTTTGTAAATTATAAGCCTTCGGTTTCGATTATCAAAACTTTTGTTTCCGATTGGTGCAGATAATGCAATATTTCCTATTTGCTATCTGTTCTTTTCTATATTCAAGACATCTTCTTGCGGTAATAGTATAATTAGTTGTCTATCCATATTTCCATTGTCTATATCAGAAATGGATATAATTCATTCTCTTCTTTAATTCAACGATATTTGTGATATGAGATTCGAGTTGGTCTCATGTTACAAAATATGTTGAACTATGATGGTACAGAAATCTATAATAAATAAGAGTGTGATATTCATTTTATTGCTGGCGGCTTTGTCCTCCTGCATAGATGAAATACATACTCATGGTATAGACGTCTCATCTATTTCTGTGAGAGGGATGGAACTTATGAATACTACACATCCGGGTGAAGCGGATGATAATGTAGTCCGTTCTCTCCGTATCTTATCCTTTGAACGTTCCACAGGTAATCTTACTACTAATATTCGTTATAATGCATGGTTGGGTGATATCATTCATCATGCGGTTTCTCCGGGAGGCTACGATTTTGTGTTTTTGGCAAACGAGCCTTTACATCAGGATATTGTGAATACCTTGAACGGTATTGAGAAATATGCTGATTTGGATAGGATTGCTTATCCTGCGGAGTATTTCTCTTCGGAACAGATAATTCCAATGATACAGGAACTTAAAAATGTAACTGTCTTGTCCGGTAGAAAAGGAATCCGGTTGAGTGATGGAACGGAATTTTCCGTATTGGAACTGGCTCTTGACAGACTTGGAGTGCGGGTCGATGTTACAGTGGAATCTGCAGATAATTTCGATGAAACATTTAATGGTATCATTTTCAGTAATGTACCGAATTCAGTTCCTCTCACTGCCGGATATAGCGGTCCTGCAATTGAACGGACAGTAATACGCGCATTTACTAAAAATGAAGATGGAAATTATTTTTCGGATGCTGTACCTGTTACGGAGGGAGCCAATTGGGCTAAGAAAGTGAATCGTATCATACTGCCTTCCAGTGGACTGATGGAACAGGATGATAAGGGAAAGGCAGTGAACTTTATTATTGATATGGGGGACAATTACAGCCCTTCTTGTGAGTTGAAGATTAGTAAAGAACCACTTGATTACAGATTGCCGCTCAATACCAAACTGGATTTGACAGCGATTATCAAGGAACCGCTTGAAGTGAATATAAAAGCCTCCGAATGGGATTACATCGCCAATGATTGGGAGATAGCGGGAAATAGGATGTTGAATGTTTCGCATACGGAAGTCAGCATAACCGATTTTAATGGGGCACGTATTTCATTTTGGTCAAATATGCCGGTAGTGAGAGTTCTGGAAACCGTAAAAGTGAGAAGCTCCAATCGACAGGAAGATACGAATGTAGTATTTAATGCATTGGCATCTCAAAGTTGGAATGTGAATAATGACGAGAGATTCTTATACAATCCTCAAACGGGAGCAGGTTATATGGACATTCTGTTGGACTGGCCTAATGAAATAGGGGAGGAAACTTATGAAATAACATTGATGGCTGCGGAAGATTATGATGGAAAGAATAAGCTTTTAAAGACTGTTACCGTACATGTAAAGCAAGAGGGGAAACGCTTTGATTTTATTGCAAACTCGGAGAAATATCCCTGGTCCCAGCCTTATGTAGGCGCTTTCTATAAGAATAATGAAACGGGAGAGAGAGTGATTAGCGGCCTGAGATATACATACTGGCATCAGTGGACGGCAAAAGTTCCTGACGCTTATAAGGATTTTATTGTATTGAGCTCTACACCCAGTTTTGATCCGGGTATAGGTACGGCTCTACCGGGCGACCCGGAGAAATATCCGGTTATTCCCAATGAATATAGAGGTGAAACCGGGGACTTTGTACATGGAAAAGGGAGAATTTATTTCCGGATAGGACTCAAAAGCAGGAATACCGATATCGATAAACCGAGATACGGAGTCGTAGAACTTACCTATGAGGGTAATGACGATAGTGGAAACTTTCTTACCTACAAGACTAAAGTCTATGTACGTCAGGGGGAGGCTCCGGATTATCTGATGCGAAGCGGAAGTTCGGGGAGTTCTTTCGGAAGAAAGTTTTCTCCATATAACTTGACGGCTAAAGCATATAAAAACAACCCGGGCAGTATTGCCGAATGGTATGGAGTCGATATATCCAATCTCGGAAATGAAGTGGCGTTTGTGGATTATCCCACTCAAGCCGGCGCACATTTTCAATGGGGGCTTGCCAAAGGACATACCCGATTGGCTAATAGAGCCTATCATCCTACGAATAAGAACGTATCATCCGGTTGGAGCATACCCGATTGGCCGAAATTCTATACGGATAGTCCGCCTCTTTGGGATCCTGCTACAGGATTCAAGTATAAAGATTCGTTGGAAATATGCCCTCCGGGGTATTATCGCCCCACAGATGGTCCGATAAATAAAATCGCAACTAATAGTTTTGGCTACGATCAAGTGTATCAGTCCGAATGGAGAATGTCTTTGTTTAATGAGCCGATGAAGGGAGACGGAAGCCCTACGACTGTATATCAGCCTATCGATCCGACTGTAAAGACGGAACTGTACGTCCCTAAAATCCTGAATGAAGTGATGTATGGATTCTATGCGGATGGTTTTTTTGACAGACGTCCTATAAAAACGGAAGCAATGATAGATGGGCTGGATAGGGCGAACGGTACTGTTACCCGATATAAGGGAGTGGCTCTGAATAGTGCCGATGCGGCTTATGGCGGAACGCTTATCGTCAATTCGGCAACTGATGCGTCATTGTTTTTTCCATCGGCAGGAAGAAGATGGCATGATGACGGCAGTTTGGAGTTTGCCGGTGAAACAGGTTATTACTGGTCTTCTTCGGTAGCTCCGGGATGGGTGGGAAAAGATAATGAAGGTAATACGACAGGTACGCCTTATGCCAATATTTGGACTATGGAGTTCAATTATGTGGCTACCCAGGCCAAATCGGTTATAAATCAGTTTGCTCATTCAATTCGATGTGTAAAAAGATGAAGAAAGTCATGATACATATAATCCGTTTGCTCAGTCTGACTTTTCTCATGCTGACGGCATCATGTGAACATGAGACGCTTTTGGTGGAGAACCCGGAAGGGGAGACAGTTGCGGAAGAAAAGGTACAGATTGAAATCTTTACCCGTGTCAACTCATATCGACTTCCGGCGACAAGAGGATTGGAAGATGAGGAAACCGTTGGCAAAACCCCGTGGGTATTTGTGTTTAAGGGAGCAGGCGGAAATGCCCGGCTGATAGAAGTTGTACAAGCTTTTGAGATGATAAAGAAAAGATATGTACTCCTGACGAAACAAGCTGATGATAGTAAATATCAACTATTGATATTGGCTAATCCCCAGGTGGAGTTTTATTATGGTGATGCGGTGAACGGTTATGAGTTTAATATGGAAAAACTGTTGGGAAAGATGAAGCCGGGTGTTGTGACCTTGTCTGAGGTTTGTGAGAATCTGCTGACAGAACCATTGATAACTCCTGCGCTTGCAGTTATGCCGTTTAATTATAGTGGCGCAACTATTCCGATGAGCTATTTACTGGAAGTAGACCGAGTGGATAATACGACCCAAATAGGCAATGCTGACGGAAGTCCGTTATTGCTTGTTCGTTCTATCGCTAAAATGACAGTTACCAATAAGGCCGTTAATTTTGAACTGAAAGGAATTACCGCAGTGGTCAATGTTCCCCGACAAGGGCAACTTCATAATTGGGGAAATTCTATAATGGACAATACTTCTAATCTGACCGAATACAGAACTGATGCCGGCTACTCGGCTCCTTTGATAACGCCGGAAACGGTTAACGATTGGCAACATACGGAAAACAGTCCTGTTTATTTGTACGAGTCAGGTATACAAAATAATACTTATCTCATTCTTCAAGGGACTTACGAAGGTAAAGATTACTATTATAAAATGGCATTGATCGGTAGCGGCAAACATATGCTGGATATACTGCGTAATCATGCTTATGCATTCACAATTAATACAGTGAACGGACCGGGATATGATACTGTAGCGGATGCCAAGGCATCGAAAGCATCCAATGTCGATATCGATTATAGCATCTTGATAGATGATAGTAATACGTATGAGGTAGTTGCCAATAACGATTACTATTTGGGAGTAAGCAATTCTGTGTTCATTGCCTATACGGATGAGAATAAAGACCATGAGGCCTTCGAGTTTATCACTGATTGTAAAACTGATTTTCCGGAGGCAAAAACAATTCGTGATAATGAGAATATGCTGGCCGGCGGTGTATTCGGCTTGAGAAAACCGATTGACGGGCTTATACCTATCGTGAATCAAGAAACAACCGATCCGCGTAAAACGGCAGTGGAAGTATATGTTTCCAATTGGTTAAAATGGTATGAAGATACCCAATACTATCAAGGTGTGAGAAGAGATAACGCATATATAACGCTTAAGTTGGGTAATCTTGTAAAATCCGTTCATATCAGACAAAGGGATGCCCTTCCGGCAGGGGGAACGACCTTGAAATATATGCCGACCGGAAATACGGATGTTGCCGTGCATGAAATGAATTATTATTGTCTTTCAGCCTTTGTGGAGAAGGGTAGTGATAATCCGCCGGCTTGGATAAAACTCCGTCCTTCCACCGGAGCGGCAAGGGATGATACGGAAAGTATAACGGTGGATGACGGGAAGATACATATTGAAGTATTACCCAATGTAGCTTCTGCGCCGCGAACGGGTATTATATACTTGGTTACAATAAGAGACCCTGACGGATCGGTTGGAAGCCACGTTACTCAACGGATTAAAGTAAGTGTCACCCAATTAGGGAAAAGCATTTCATAACCTAATAAAAATATAAATGAAGAAAGTATTGATATTCATATTGTTGATGTCGGGATGCTTTATCTCGGAGGGTAAAGCACAGAAAATTGCTTTGAAGAGTAATCTTCTATATGACTTTACCGGAACTCTGAATTTGGGAGTAGAGATAGGCTTGGGACGTAAATGGACATTAGAAGTGCCGGTTAATTATAATCCGTGGAAGCCGGATAGCGGTAGACGCCTGCGGCATTGGGGGATACAACCGGAAGCCCGTTATTGGTTTTGTGAACGTTTCAACCGCACTTTTGTAGGACTGCACGGGCATTATGCCGATTTCAATGTCGGTGGCTGGCCGGACTGGTCTTTCATAAGCAAGAATATGCAGCGTAACCGTTACCAGGGACATTTGTACGGTGGCGGTATCTCGATAGGGCATTCTTGGATATTGAAGAAACGTTGGAGTATAGAGGCTTCTTTGGGGTTGGGATATGCGCATATTGTATACGAAAAATATCCGTGTGCTACATGTGGCACGAAGTTGAAAGATGGCAATAAAAATTATTTCGGGCCTACCAAGGCAAGTGTGGCATTGATTTATGTAATTAAATAGAATAGAAAAATGAAGAGAAATATACAATTTATCCTATTCGTATTCTTTGCTTTATGCTTGAACCAAGCTGCAGCTCAGAAACGTCCTTACAGTGGAACTATAAATATAGAACCGGTGAGGTTTGAGCAGCATGGCGATTTTCTTCATATAGAAATGAATTTCATTACGGATGGTATGAAAGTGAAATCCGTGCGCAGTGTGAAATTTACCCCCCGGTTGATTTCTTCGTCGGATACTTGTAATCTTCCGGAAGTCTCTTTTAAAGGGCGGAATGAGTTTTTGGCCTATGAGCGTACACTCGCCATATCGGCTAAAAAAAACGCGGACTTAAAGAAACCTTATGCTGTGCAAAGGGGCTATGGAATACGAAACGATACGCTTCGCTACCGATACGCGATACCTTATGAACCTTGGATGGCTGACGCCCGCCTTGACATCCGGAGTGAAGAATGCGGTTGCGGAGAAACAGTATTTATGAATATGCAGACGGTTACCGATAAAGTTGTGCTTGAGCGTTTGTTGACTCCGTATGTTGTAGTTCCTCATTTGACCTATGTGGAACCGGTAACGGAGAAAGTGAAAAACAGAGAAATACAAGTAGAGTGTTTCTTGGATTTTGAGGTGAACAAAGTGGACATCCGTCCCGAATATATGAATAATCCTGTGGAACTGACTAAGATTCATACGGCAATTGATGACTTGAAATCGGATAAAAGTATTGAAGTACAGCGTTTGGAGATAATCGGCTATGCTTCTCCTGAAGGGACATTGGCTGTAAACAAGCGGTTATCCGAGGGACGGGCGATGGCATTACGCCGTTATCTGACTGCCCGATATGATTTTCCACGAAATCTGTATCATATCGTTTTTGGCGGTGAAAACTGGGAGGGTTTGGCCAAAGCGCTCCATACCATTGACATGGATTATAAGGATGAGGTGCTGGAGATTATAAAGAATACGTCTGTCGAAGAAGGGCGGGAAACGAAATTGATGCGGCTGCACGGTGGAGTACCCTATCGGTATCTCCTGAAGAACATATTTCCGGGACTTCGTGTAGCCATTTGTAAAGTGAATTATGATATTAGGAATTTCAGTATGGATGAAGCGAAAGATATGATAAAAAAACGTCCGCAGAATCTGAGTCTGAATGAATTGTTCTTGGTAGCTGATAGTTACCCTAAAGGTTCGCAGGAATTTGTAGAGGTCTTTGAAACGGCTGTAAGGCTATATCCGGAAGATGAAGTTGCCAATATCAACGCGGCTTCTGCATGCCTTCTGCGTGGTGATACGCTTTCCGCGGAGCGTTATTTGAAAAAAGTGAAATCGGATAAGTATTTACCGGAGTATAACAATGCCGTGGGAGTACTTGCATTATTGAAAGGAGATTATGAACAGGCGGAGAAACATTTAAGGACGGCTGTAAAGCTGGGAGTGGCGATAGCCGAAGAGAATTTAAAGGAATTGGCGGAGAAAAAGGCTAATGCCATTGAGATTGAATCCCGGAGAGGGAACAGATAGAATAAACGTAGATTGAACAGTATTAATTAAAATGTAGAAGAAATGAGAAAAAGAAATTATTTTTTGTTAGCACTTGCATCGATGGCATTTGCTGCATGTAGTAATGATGATTTTGTAGCGGATGTAGACAATGGAATCATTACTGAACCGACCGGTGATGCATGGGTGGCATTGAATGTCAGACCGCCGTCTTTGGCGTCTACTCGTGGATTGCACGTACCCGACCATGAAAATGGTACACCTGCCGAAACAGAGATTAAATCTGTTAGAGCCATATTTTTCACATCAGGAGCAAGCCCTACCGTGACTGCCGATATTGAACTTACTTTGCCACAGGCGGGAGCAAACGCTTCGGGACAGCCCACCGGAAATGCCGGGGAAGCATTCAAAGTTCCGGCTGCTTCCAAACGTGTTTTGATTGTAGCCAACGCTTCCAAAGAGTTTAAAGACAGAGCTCCAAGCGGCTGGAGCGGTGGTACTCCTTACGCTACGGTTAACGATGCGCTCGTTCTTAGCACCGGGAACGGAGTTTTAAGCTTTACCGATGGTTTTATGATGTCTAATGCCAAAGGAGGTTTGGAACCTTCCAAGACCGAAGAACCGGGATTGGGCGACCCGGTAGACCTGACCCTCTATAAAAATGCGACGGGAGCGGTAGCCAATCCGTTGGTTATTAATATAGACCGTGTGGTTGCAAAAGTCCGTGTTTACATCACTAAAGCAAGTGATGTGGCTTCCATCGAAAATGAAGGTTGGCTTTTGAACGCTACCAATACGAAGTTTTATCCGACATCGGAAAGAATCTCCACTTGGTTTGAACTGAATCCGGCCGGTGGTTTCCGTGCGCCGTTCGACCAGTATAAAAAAGGTTCTTATAGGAAAGACCCTAATTATGACGCTCCGCATTCCGGAGTGGATTATACTTACATTACTACCGACCCCGGTACTTGGAATGTATCGAACACCAGTGAATACTGTCTTGAAAATACCCAGGATAAAGCAGGAAATGTACATGCTTATACCACCCACGTATTGTTGAGAGCCAAGTTTATACCTAAGAAATATAAGAAAGCTGATATGACGGACACCGATGTCCAGGATGCAACGGGAGACTGGATGCTGATTGATGGCGGTTACTACACTTTTGCCACTTTAACGGAATGGATTGAAGCCGAATTGAAATATAAATATAGCAAGGCTGTTCCAACCTCGATAACTACTCCTCTTACTACTGCATATAACAAGTATTTAGGAGCGGATGGAGCAAATGTCGGTGAGGTTACTTTGCCGGATGCCGCTGATGATACTGAAATAGGAGACTTGGTGAATAAGTTTACCGGAAAAAGGGCTTCGGTTATTGGCGTTGAGGACAGAGGAAAAACTGTAGGCAGCCTTACGTATTATAAAAATGCCTTCAATTATTATAAGATTATGATTAAGCATGATGACACCGACCTGGCGGTGAATGAGCTGGGAGAGTTTGGCGTTGTCCGTAACTCGGTTTACGATATTAATGTCAACAAATTCAATAATCCTGGCTATCCCGACGTGCCCAAACCGGATCCGGGTGAGGAAGATGAAGACGAGGACGGTTGGCTGTCAATCAAGATTAATGTGAATCCTTGGACTTGGTATACTCAGACAGAGGAACTGTGACGACAGCTTGGTAAAGCAATCTTCATACTGTATAAAGGTAGGGAGGAGAGAACTTCTCCCATACTTTTATCTTGATGGGAAGGTTCTCGGAAGATTCTCAAGAAATTTGAAAATGGTAAAAAAGGAAAATATGAAACAGGGAATACTTGTGCGTTACATGGTTATCGGGATGCTTATCGTTACTTCGTGGATGATAACTTCTTGCAATAGCTTCAATGAACATTTGCCGGAATGCCGTTTGTTTGTCAAATTCAAATATGATTATAATATGCTTTTTACAGATGCGTTTCATACGCAGGTGGATAAAGTGGAGCTTTATGTGTTTGACAAGGAGGGGTTGTTCTTATTTAAGCAGATGGAAGAAGGTGATGCTCTGTCAACGGGTAATTACCGGATGGAAGTAGAACTGTCTGTCGGTGAGTACCAATTTATGGCATGGGCAGGCGCACGTGGTTCGTATGATATCGTTTCTTTGATTCCGGGAGTCTCTTCTATTACAGAGTTGAGATTACAATTAAAACGGGAAGAATCCTTGATTGTTCTGCATGAGTTGGAGCCGCTTTGGTATGGTGAGATTCATAATATTGCGTTTACAGGAACAGATAATCAGGTGGAGACTATTAATTTGATAAAGGATACCAATAAAGTAAGGTTTATATTCCAGGGGTACTCGGATGATAGCTGGAAACTGAATGTGGAGGATTATGATTACGAAATCATAGAATCCAACGGGCATTTGGGACATGATAATTCATTGTTGGATGATGATGTCCTGAGCTTCCGTCCGTATCATATGGAGCAAAGAAACCCCTCGGCGGCCGCTGTTGAGTTGAATACGATGCGATTGATGTCGGATCGTCAAACCCGTTTTGTCGTGACTGAAAAAAATACAAGGAAAAAGGTGTTTAACATAAATCTGATTGATTATCTGGCAATGACGGATATGGAAGGCAACAATTGGGGAGTGCAAGAATATCTTGACCGTCAGGATGAGTATAAAATAGTCTTTTTCTTTTCCGAACCATGGCATGCCGTCCAAATTAATATCAATGGCTGGACTCATTATATTCAGCCGGAGGAAGAGATGTAGATACGGGACAAGATGACTTATTGTTCAAAAGGGTAAACCGGCATATCCCGGTTTACCCTTTTGAACGTTTATTCGAGTGCAGCTATAAAGTTTCGATTATCCTCCTTTGCCTTTCAAGGAAAGCGATGCGTTGTGCTTCTCCGCTTCCAGAAATAAGTGTGGAATGCCTTTTCAAAGATTGTATCCAGTCCTTTTGCATTTGGCAGATATGCGGATTTTGCGAATCCATGAAATTGATGGAATATACTCTGAAGAGACTGATTTGGAAATCTTTTTTCGTTATATAGCTGTATGTTGCCTCAAAATTTATATTTGATAAATAGATGGAGGCTTCATGACCGTTGTTGAATTGTCCCTTGACGGACAGCCTTTCCAGTTCGGTGAGCAACTGCAACAGTTCCTCCTTTAGATGGATGCCGTCATTGGCGGAGATTAGGTTTAGTTCGGCAAAGTACTTTATTTCTTTCACGAGTGAATGGAATATGTCCGTATCCCATATGAAATAGGTCTTTCCGCATCTTTTCATGCTGTTGCTTAACTCATTATGAGCGGCCACGATTTTTTCCTGAACCTGCATTTCCGCTAAGGAATTCGGCGTTTTTATCTTTTCATACTGATACATCCAGCGGCATAACCTGAATTTGGAAAGATATTCATAGGAAGAGTAGAGAGTGAAAGGAATCGTGTTGGAAGCTGTATATATTTCGGTACTGCTATCTCCTTTTACGAAGTTGAAAACCTGCAGGTAATGTTCTATAATTTCATTATAGCTCTTAAACAGGTCCGGTGAGAGTAACAGGTTTACATCGAATGTGGCGCGGTTAGGAAGGTGATTTCCTATTATCTGGTCGATGGAAATCCCGAAATTACAGGAAATCATTGCTATCTCATCGAAAGTGAACGCGACTTCTCCGCGCAGCCTGCGGTAAACGGACTCTTTTCCCATACATAGGGTATCTGCCAGATAATTGGCCAAATTCTGTCCGTGGGGCATTCTCTCTTTCATTTCATCAATCAGGTTTGTTACAATATAGTTCTTATTCATAATTCACTTCCCATATTTAGTTATTAATTCGAGACTTGGCATAAAGATTTGTGGTATCTGCAAATATAGAATTAGATGATGAAACATTGGTGAACTATATCATGTATGGAGGATGGTGTCTTTTTCTATTTGAAAGGATTGGAAGGATAAAACATTGTCGAATGAAAAAGACAGGTAGAAATTCTATCTGTCTTTCATTATCAGACACATTTGAGGTTTGGTTTTTCAGATTTCGGCAAACAGGGAATTAAAGCGCGTTGATAATTTCCCTTTGCTTTTTAAAAAACAGGATACGCTGCATCTCACCGCTTTCCGATATCAGGGTGGAGAACTTCTTTAATGATTGAATCCATTCTTTGAAATCGCCGAACATTTCATTGTCTTGCGTTGTGATAGAATTAATGGCATATACTCTAATCATACTTAAGTGCATGGAAGTTGTTTCCAGATAACTGTAAGTCGCTTCAAAGTTTATATTGGATATATAGATTCTTATATCATTACCGGTCTCGGATTTTCCCCGGCCGGCGAGTTCTTCCAGTTCGTCAATCAATAAAAGCGTCTCTTCTTTGATGTTGTCTTTATTTTCCTCTGACAGTAAATGGATATCCGAGAAATACTGAATATCGTTTACCAGATTACTGAAAATCATTTTATCCCAGATGTAATCTCTGGAATGTATGTGAGATGTCATTCGGGTAAATTCTCTTTGTACGTTGATGAGCTTTTGGGGTATTTCCAGTTCATCGAAATGCTTGCATCTCATGCTTTCGTTTTGGTACATCCATTTGAATAGCCTGAATTTGGAAAGTATATCGTGCTTCATTGAAAGAGTCAGTGGAATGATGTTCGATGAAGTTCCCATTTCCGAACTCGTATCCCCTTTTATGGTATGGAACAGTTTCACGTATCGGTCGAGAATTGTGAAATAAGTCTCGAAAGGGTTCTGATAGTCTACGATATTCATGTCGAATACGGCATTTTCCCGGAAACTCGTTCCTATAATAGTATCCAGGGATATGCCTAATTTCCTTGATAGGATAGCCGCTTCGGCCAACGTAAAGGGTACTTCGCCTCTTAAACGGCGATAAGTGGCTTCTTTCCCTATATAAAGAATATCCATTAAAGTGTTTGCCAAATTATCTTTTTGCGGAAGTTTGGTTTTGACAGCTTCAATGATTCCTGTGCTTAGCTCGTCTGTAATCATGATTTTTGTGAGTTATATATTTATATGATTATCCCTGTTTATACCTCTGGATGAGAACCGGTATGATTTAGGATGTTTCCTTTGCTGCATCTGCCAAGCTCTTCCCTATGGTGATTAACTGTTAAAAGGCTTTTAGATTGATATTAAAAGGCTTTCAATACTATATTATAAGGCTTTTAATATCATATTGTAAGGCTTCTAATAATATCTCAGCCGTAAGTGTATCTTATCTTCCATCTGCCTTTTTCTCGTTCAAGGGGTATTTATTGCGGAGAATCATATATGATTTATCTATTTAACACTTATCTCATCAGTCTTGTTTCGAAATATGCAACATATCTATTAAGTCTGACGAATTAATGAACTCCGGAATCAATATTCATGGAATGTTCGCTATCAGAAAAAAGAGAGGCTGGAAAGACATTCTTTTAGCCATGGAACTTTATCGGCTGTGGAGTAATTTTGCCATGCAGCCCGGAAGACCGTATAGGTGGGATGGGTATGGAAAATATCATTAAAGAGTGTGGTAAATATGGAGAAGATGCTGAATACACCGTTTATAAAAGATATATATGATCCTTTGACAGGTTCTCACGACGGTACTATTACCCCGAGTGCGCCTATTGTAGTGACCGGTGAGAATTTGCGTTTATCCGCTTTGGAGGAAACTGTGTTAGGACTTGCCCCGCTTGAAAATAGCGGCTGTCCGATACAAATCAGTCATGTCTGTAAATATACGGATACGCAATTGTTGGTAGTTCTTCCCAATTTGGATCCGGGTACATATTCTCCGGTGTTACAAGTATATGAGGCGGGGAAGCTGGTGCTTGTTTATGTTTTTCCGGTGGTATGGAGAGTTTGCAGGGAGGGTGATGTTGATTATTCGATTAGATATTACCGCAATAAGATTATTTGAACGGCATTGATACCGGTTTCGTGAGTTTTTTCTATATTTGTTGCACTTAAATTGAATAATATGAGTCAACAAACATTTCAAGTGTTCCTATGTGCGATGGGCTTAACGGCTCTTTTCGTTTTTATTGCGCTTTATTTCATTAAGGCCGGTTATGGAATGTTTCGTACAGCTTCGTGGGGTGTATCTATTGATAACAAGTCAGCCTGGATATTGATGGAGTCTCCCGTTTTCTTTGTGATGTTGATTCTTTGGGCGTATAGTGGAACGGGTACTGCCGTACCGGAATTTATTTTTCTGTTGTTATTTTTGCTGCACTATTTTCAGCGTTCGTTTATCTTTCCGCTATTATTAAAAGGTAAGTCCCGCATGCCGGTCGCCATCATGGCGATGGGTATTGTTTTTAATCTGCTGAACGGGATAATGCAGGCGGGCGGAATTTTCTATTTCACCGTAGAAGGGCAGCAATATGCTGCCGGCTGGCACTATTTCCTTTCTTTTCGGGGGATTGGGGGATTATTGCTGTTTTTCATAGGAATGGGGATAAACCTGCATTCCGATTATGTGATACGCCATTTGCGTAAGCCCGGTGATACAAGACATTATCTTCCGAATAAAGGCCTTTATCGATATATCACGTCCGCCAACTATTTCGGTGAGTTGGTGGAATGGGTGGGATTTGCAGTGCTGACGGCTTCTCCGGCTGCCTGGGTTTTTGTGTGGTGGACATTTGCCAATTTGGTACCCCGCGCAGATGCGATTAATAAACGCTATCGTGCGGAATTTGGTGTTGAGGCCGTAGGAAAAAGAAAACGTATTATACCTTTTGTATATTAAAGATAAGGAATAATGGGAAACTCAAAATTATTCACACCGGTCACTTTCGGACCGCTGACTTTACGCAACCGTACCATCCGTTCGGCCGCTTTTGAGAGTATGTGTCCGGGCAATGCGCCTTCGGATATGCTGCTCGACTATCATCGCTCGGTCGCGGCGGGCGGTATCGGTATGACTACCGTGGCTTATGCCGCCGTTACCCGGAGCGGCCTTTCTTTTGACCGCCAGTTGTGGATGCGTCCTGAAATCATTCCGGGACTTCGCAAGCTGACTGATGCGATACACGCGGAGGGCGCTGCTGCCGGCATTCAGTTGGGGCATTGCGGGAATATGTCGCATAAAAGTATTTGCGGATGTACTCCTGTCGGTGCAAGCGGTGGCTTTAACCTGTATTCACCCACTTTTGTACGAGGGCTGCGTGCCGATGAATTGCCGGAGATGGCGCGTGCCTACGGGCGTTCGGTGAATCTGGCGCGTGAGGCGGGGTTTGATGCTGTGGAAATCCATGCGGGGCATGGTTATCTTATCAGCCAGTTCCTTTCACCCTCTACCAATCATCGTAAAGATGAATTCGGCGGTTCGTTGCAGAACCGTATGCGTTTTATGGATATGGTAATGGAGGAGGTGATAAAGGCTGCCGGCAGTGATATGGCGGTACTTGTGAAGATGAACATGCGTGATGGATTCCGGGGTGGCATGGAGATGGACGAAACGATGCAGGTGGCCAAGCGTCTTGAACAGTCGGGAGCGCACGGGCTGGTGCTGAGTGGCGGGTTTGTAAGCAAAGCCCCTATGTATGTGATGCGTGGGGAAATGCCGATTCGCAGCATGACGCATTATATGACGTGCTGGTGGTTGAAGTACGGAGTACGCATGGCAGGTAAGTGGATGATACCCGCTGTGCCGTTTAAAGAAGCCTATTTCCTGGAAGATGCCTTGAAGTTCCGTGCGGAGTTGAAGATGCCGTTGATATACGTAGGCGGACTGGTGTCGCGTTCCAAAATAGACGAGGTTTTGGATGATGGTTTTGATGCCGTACAAATGGCGCGCGCGCTACTTAATGAACCGGGCTTTGTGAACCGTATGCGTGATGAGGAGAATGCGCGTTGTAATTGCAGGCATAGCAACTATTGTATAGCACGGATGTACTCCATTGAAATGGCTTGTCATCAGCATTTGGGCGAGGAGCTTCCGGCTTGCTTGAAGCGGGAGATTGAGAGAATTGAAGCGAAAGGGTGATTACTGTCTTCTTGGATTTTGTAATTTATAATTTGTAACAGATAAACGTGAAACTTGCTATCATAACCGGTGCAGACGGCGGTATGGGAACGGAAATAACGCGCGCTGTGGCTAAGGCCGGATATAAGATTATTATGGCTTGTTACCGTCCGGAAAAGGCGGAGAAGGTGAGGGAAATGTTGGTGCGAGATACGGGCAATCCGCATCTTGAGGTATTGGGCGTAGACTTGTCTTCGCTTGCGTCTGTGGCGGCTTTTGCCGAAACCGTTTTGAAACGTGGCGATGCTGTCAGTCTGCTGATGAATAATGCGGGGACGATGGAAACGTGCCGTCGTATCACGGAGGATGGTTTGGAACGTACGGTAAGCGTTAATTATGTCGCTCCTTATTTATTGACACGCAAGCTTCTTCCTCTGATGGGAGAGGGAAGCCGTATCGTTAATATGGTATCTTGTACCTATGCTGTCGGATGTCTCGACTTTCCCGATTTCTTTCTTCGGGGAAGGAAAGGAGGCTTCTGGCGTATTCCTGTGTACAGTAATACGAAACTGGCGCTGACTTTGTTTACTCTTAATCTGGCTGCCCGTCTTAAAGAAAAAGGTATTGTGGTTAATGCGGCTGACCCGGGCATTGTTTCCACCAATATCATAACGATGCACATGTGGTTCGACCCGTTGACGGATATTCTTTTCCGTCCTTTCATCCGTACTCCCAGGAAAGGGGCCGCAACGGCTGTTCATCTGCTGCTGGATGAGGATGCGGGAAAACGTACGGGTACTCTGAATGTAAGTTGCCGTCCGAAACCGCTTTCCGGAAAGTTCACCGACCATGTGCAGATGCAGGAGTTGTGGGACAGTACGGAGAGGATTGTGGAGAAGTGGTTATAATGCAAAAGGCGCGAGAGTGGAGTCTTGCGCCTTTCGTATTATATCTTACAGGTCTTTGTCAAATGGAAAGTGCTCTCAATACATTGACCAAGTCTTTCTTGATAGGCTTGTCGTTCTTGATGGCTTTTGTGAAAGGTACATAAACCACTTCATCATGGTCTATACCTATCATGACATTGCGCTGTCCTTCCATAATGGCATCTACTGCCGCCGCACCCAAACGGCTGGCAAGGATACGGTCGTGCGCCGTAGGACTGCCGCCACGTTGTAGATGGCCGAGAATTGTAACACGTACGTCGTATTGAGGATATTCGTTTTTCACACGTTCGGCATAGTGCATGGCGCCGCCGGTTAATTCGCTTTCGGCAACGAGTACGATACTGCTGTTCTTGGATTTGCGGAAACCGTTCTTGATGAACTCTTCCAGTTGGTCTACTTCGGTGCTGAATTCCGGGATAATGGCTGCCTCTGCTCCGGATGCGATGGCGCCGTTCAGGGCGAGGAAACCGGCGTCACGTCCCATAACTTCAACGAAGAAAAGACGTTCGTGTGAAGTTGCCGTATCGCGAATCTTGTCCACAGCACCCAGAATCGTATTCAAGGCGGTGTCATAGCCGATGGTTGTATCTGTGCCGTAAAGGTCGTTGTCGATTGTTCCCGGTAAGCCGATGCATGGTACGTCGAATTCCTGCGCGAAGATACGTGCGCCTGTCAAAGAACCGTCTCCACCGATAACTACCAAGGCGTCAATGCCTTCTTTCTTCATGTTGTCGTATGCAATCTGACGTCCTTCGGGAGTGGTGAATTCCTTGCAACGCGCTGTTTTCAGAATAGTACCGCCTAATTGGATGATATTGCTTACATTCTGACTCTTGAATTCTTTGATTTCACCGGTTACCAAACCTTTGTAACCTCTATATATGCCTTTTACTTGAAGTCCGTTGTAAATAGCTGCGCGTGTCACCGCACGAATCGCCGCATTCATTCCCGGAGCGTCACCGCCCGATGTTAAAATACCGATACACTTAATTGTTCCCATAACAATCTCCTTGTTTAGTGTTAATAATTACCTTGAAAATCTGCTGGCAAAGATAACAAAAGCTTTTTAAATTCGTGATTTTATTGCCTTGGATATTTCTTCCATTAACCATTTGGGCGTGGAAGTCGCTCCACAGATGCCAATGGACTCTGCACCAATGAGTAACTGGTTGTCTATCTCTTCTGCACTGTCAATCAGATGTGAGTTCGGATTGACTTTCCTGCATTCGTTGAACAGAATTTTTCCATTGGAACTTTTCTTTCCGCTGACAAAAAACACCAAGTCGTGGGAAGCGGCGAATTTTCGGATATGAGGAATGCGGTTGGCAACTTGCCTGCATATGGTATCGTAATATTCGAAAGTAACGTCCGGAGATATATGTTCCTTTATATATTCCACTATCTTTTGGAACTCATCCAGTGATTTGGTGGTTTGGGAATAAAGACGGATGCTCTTGCTGAAATTTAAGCTTTTGGCTTCTTCAAGTTTTTCGATAACGATTGCTTTCCCTGTGGTTTGCCCTACCAATCCCAGTACCTCGGCATGCCCGTTTTTCCCGTATATGACGATTTGTTTTTCTTCATAATCTTCCTGAGTGTACTCCTGCTTGATTTTCTTTTGCAAGCGAAGAACTACCGGACAGGTGGCGTCGATTATTTCAATATTGTTACGTTTAGCAGTTATGTAGGTTTCGGGGGGCTCACCATGTGCCCGTAATAATACTTTAGCGTCGTGCAGGTGATTGAACTCCTCATGGTTGATGGTGATCAGCCCCATTGCTTTCAAACGTTCCACTTCACGGCTGTTATGTACAATGTCTCCCAAACAGTATAATGTTCCGCCTTTGGCCAATTCTTCTTCCGCTTTATTGATTGCGGTAACTACTCCGAAGCAGAAACCGGAACCTTCATCTATTTCAACTTTTGCCATATTGCAGGTTTTAGGATTATGATTTGCAAACCTTGTCGAATTGCTCGGCCAGCCATTCTTTTTGTTGAGAAATGGTCATGTGACTATTGTCCAGCAACAGCGCGTCATCGGCTTTGCGAAGCGGACTTACTTCTCTATTCTGGTCTATATAATCCCGTTGTCTCACATTTTCCAGAATTTCATCGAAACCTGCCTCTTCTCCTTTGGCTTTTAGCTCATCGTATCTGCGCTGTGCACGGATTTCGGGGGAGGCCGTTACAAAAATCTTAAGTTCGGCATCCGGAAATACGGTTGTGCCGATGTCGCGGCCGTCCATTACAATACCTTTGGCCTTTCCCATCGCCTGCTGCCGGGCCACCATCGCTTCACGTACAAAGTCGAGAGCGGCAATGGGGCTGACGCGGGAAGACACTTCCATTGTACGAATCTTTTTTTCTACATTGGCTCCGTTCAGATATGTGTCCGGGCGTCCCGTCTCCGGGTTCAGTTGGAAAGATATATGAATATCCTTAATTTGCTTTTTCAGTTTCTCCGTATCGATGTCGTTACCTGTGAATATACCGTTCTCTATACTATATAAAGTAACGGCACGATACATGGCTCCGCTGTCTATGTAAATATAACCTATTTCACGGGCAAGGTCTTTGGCCATGGTACTTTTTCCGCATGATGAAAAGCCGTCGATTGCGATTGTTATCTTTTTCATATGAAATGATTTTATACTATATTTATATAGAAAAACTCTTCCTTATAGAAAATTTTGAATGTTTCATCTAAAATTCTTGCCAAAGATACGGTATTTTTAAAATATCTCGTTACATTTGTGGCACAAAAGCTGATGAGGGCTTTTGAAGAATTAAAAAAATGAAAATGCACTGCTTATTGTGTAAAAAAACACAGCTAAGCAAGAACAATCGTGGGAAAAGTACTATATTTGCCACAAATGAGAAACACTAAAATTATATTATAAATTATGGAAATTAAAAAGACACCTAAGGCAGACTTGGAGAACAAAAAGTCAACTTGGCTGCTCGTCGGTTACGTGATTGTGCTCGCGTTTATGTTCATCGCATTCGAATGGACCAAACGTGATATCAAGATTGATACGAGCCAGGCTATTACCGACCTTGTATTTGAAGAGGAAATCATTCCTATTACAGAACAACCCGAGCAGGTAGCTCCTCCCCCTCCCGAAGCTCCTTCGATTGCAGAGACTTTGACAATCGTGGATGATGATGCCGATGTGGAAGAAACTACTATCGCTACATCCGAGGAAACCAATCAGGCTGTAGAAATCAAGTATGTTCCCGTAGCTGTTGAAGAGGAAGAACCGGAAGAACAGACTATCTTCGAGGTAGTAGAACAGATGCCGGAATTCCCTAACGGTGGTATGGCTGGCTTGATGCAGTATTTGAGCAAGAACATCAAATATCCTACTATCGCTCAGGAAAACGGAACTCAAGGCCGTGTAACCGTACAGTTCGTTGTTAACAGAGACGGTAGTATCGTAGATGCTAAAGTGCTTAGAGGTGTTGACCCGTATTTGGATAAGGAAGCTATCCGCGTGATTAGCTCAATGCCGAAATGGAAACCGGGTATGCAACGTGGTAAGGCAGTACGTGTGAAGTATACGGTGCCTGTAATGTTCCGATTGCAGTAATAAAATTATTTATAGCGTAAAGAGGCTGCCTAAAAGCAGCCTCTTTTCATTCTCCACCACTCCTAAATTGAAATACTTATGTTTACAGCTTCCGAGCTTCTCGAAAAAATAAATTCTCATATTGCGGATTTGCGATTTGTTCGCAGCCCGAAGGGCTTGTATGATCCTATCACCTATGTTTTGTCAATGGGTGGGAAAAGAATTCGTCCCGTACTGATGTTGATGGCTTATAATCTTTATAAGGAAAATGTTGAACCTGCGTTCTCATCGGCAACAGGTATTGAAGTATATCATAATTATACATTGCTACATGATGACTTGATGGATCGTGCCGATAAACGTCGTGGAAAAGAAACCGTACATAAGGTATGGAATGATAATGCGGCTATTCTTTCGGGGGATGCAATGTTGGTATTGGCCTATCAGTTCATGGCGCAGTGTCCGGTAGAGCATTTGAAAGAAGTAATGGATTTATTCAGTCTGACTGCTCTTGAAATATGCGAAGGACAGCAAATGGATATGGAGTTTGAACAACGGAATGATGTAAAAGAGGAGGAATATCTGGAGATGATTCGCCTGAAAACATCCGTGTTGTTGGCTGCGAGCTTGAAAATCGGTGCATTGTTGGGAGGAGCTTCTGCGGATGATGCGGCACGTTTGTATGATTTCGGAATGAATATGGGAGTGGCTTTTCAGCTGAAAGATGACTTGTTGGATGTGTACGGTGATGCTGCTGTCTTTGGGAAAAATATCGGTGGAGATATTCTGTGTAATAAGAAAACCTATATGTTGATTAAAGCTTTGGAGCATGCGAGTCAGGAGCAGGCAAGCCGGTTACAACATTGGATAACTATTGTGGATTTTAATCCAGCCGAGAAGATTACAGCTGTAACCGATTTGTATAATCAGATAGGGGTTAAAACTCTTTGTGAGAATAAAATAACGGAATACAGCAATAGGGCGATGGATAGTCTGGCGGCTGTGAATGTAGCGGATGAAAAGAAAAAAGAGCTTGAGAAGCTTATAAAAGAGCTGATGTACCGGGAAGTGTAACTGATATTAATCCGATTAGCAAATGCCTTATAGGAGATTACCAAATACAGATCAAGCAAGAATACGGGCGTTAAAGGCTGTAGTTGCGAAAGGTGATATATATAACGTATATGATTTGGCAGTGTCTTTAAAGACTCTTACGGATGCCCGGAACTTCTTGATGAAATTTGAAGCTGCACAGGCTTATTATGCGGAATGTTTTGAACGTCAGGCAAAGGCGGGACGTAAGCATCAGTCGAATGTAAAGATTGCCCGTCTTTATATTTCGCATTTCATTCAAGTCCTGAACCTGGCCGTGATTCGTTCGGAAGTGCGTACCGCTCATAAAGAATATTACGGATTGGATATTAAAAATCATAATGTTCCGGATTTATCTACAGAAACAGCTTTGGCGGAATGGGGACGTAAGGTCGTTGACGGTGAGAATAGACGTACTTCTCAAGGGGGGATTCCTATCTATAATCCTACCATTGCTAAAGTCAGAGTTCATTATGATATTTTTATGGAGAGTTATGAGAAACAGAAGAATTTGCAGGCTTTGACAGCTCGCAGTCTGGAAACTCTTGCTTCCATGCGAGACGAGGCCGATACTCTGATTTTAGATATCTGGAATCAGGTAGAACGGAAGTATGCCGAGGTGATGCCGAATGAAAAACGCTTGGATTTGTGTCGCGGCTATGGTTTGATTTATTATTACCGTACCGGTGAAAAAACGAAAGAAGAGATAGCGAAATGAGGTTAGTAGATTCACATTCCCACCTTTTCCTGGAAGAATTTCAATCTGATTTGCCGCAAGTAATGGAGCGTGCTCAGGCAGCGGGAGTAAGTCATATCTTTATGCCTAATATCGATAGTACGACCATAGAGCCGATGCTTCGTGTTTGTTCGGACTATAAAGGTTATTGTTACCCGATGATGGGATTGCATCCGACATCTGTGAATGCCGATTATGAGAAAGAATTGGCCGTTGTGTCCGAATATTTGGTAATGCCGAATGACTATGTGGCAATTGGTGAAATCGGAATGGATCTGTATTGGGATAAAACATTTTTGAAGGAACAACAAATCGTTTTTGAGCAGCAGATACAATGGGCCTTGGAGTATAAGTTACCTATAGTCATTCATTGTCGTGAGGCATTCGATTATATATATAATGTGTTGAAACCTTATAAGGCCTCTCCTTTGGCAGGCGTCTTTCATAGCTTTACGGGAACATTGGAGGAGGCCCTTCGAATATTGGAGTTTTCTAATTTCTTTATTGGTATCAATGGTGTGGTAACATTCAAAAAATCGGGCTTACCGGAAGTTTTGCGAAATATTCCTTTGGAACGGATTGTTCTCGAAACCGATTCTCCCTATCTTACTCCTGTGCCGAATCGGGGGAAGAGAAACGAGAGCGCAAATGTAAAGGATACTCTGTTAAAAGTAGCGGAAATATACGGTAAGTCGCCTGAGGAAGTAGGTTGTATCACTTCTGAAAATGCCTTAAAAGTGTTTGGAATACTCAAATAACGTTCCAAAGATTTTAAAGTTTATTAATTTTGAGATTTTATTGAGGATAAAACTTTGAGAATGCTGTGGAAGAACAAAAAAAAGAATACATTTGTAGCTGAAAACGCTTGTGGTTCGCATTTTTTTTGTAATTTGCACCCGATTTCAAGGAAGGCGTAGATTGGAGAGATGCTCGAGTGGTTGAAGAGGCACGCCTGGAAAGCGTGTATACTCCTAAAGGGTATCACGAGTTCGAATCTCGTTCTCTCCGCACATTGTTTGTAAAAATGTTTAGTTTTTTGTAGAAACGACTACTTTGGTTAAACAAAGTAGCCGTTTTTTAGTATCGTTTCCGGGCTGTTATTCCAAGTCTTCAATAATCTTCTTCACGTCCACAGGTTGTAGGCGTCCATACACTTTTTCACCGATCATCACTACCGGCGCCAGTCCGCAGGCACCCACACAGCGCAGGCAGTCCAATGAGAATTTTCCGTCCGGAGTTGTTTCACCGACTTCGATACCCAGCACTCGTTTGAATTCTTCCAGCAACTTTTCGGAACCGCGTACATAGCAGGCTGTCCCCATGCAGACGGAGATAGGATGCTTTCCTTTGGGAGTCATGGTAAAGAAAGTGTAGAATGTCACTACTCCATACACTTTCGATACGGGGATTCCTAGTTTGGAAGCGATGATACGTTGTATTTCTTCCGGCAGGTAACCTTGGAGATGTTGTGCTTCATGCAGAATGTTGATTAGTTCGCCCGGATTATTTCCGTGCTTGTCGCAAATCGTTTTGATTTGTTCAGCTACGTCACAGGCTAGTTTTATATCTGACATAATACTTTTCGTTTACAGTTAATCAATCGATTTGTTGAAATAATGGGTATGCAATAATGTTTCTGATTTCTCACCCAGCGGTTTGCCGAGATACTCTTCATACAAGGTCTTGATGTATGGGTTCTCGTGCGATTTGCGCAGTGGCTTGTTGGCGTCTTCGCGGTAGAGTGCGTTGGCGCGTGCATACAATACTTCCGAGTTGCCGTGATGTAATGGCTGTCCGCCGCCTCCGATGCAACCTCCGGGGCAAGCCATAATTTCGATTACATGATATTCATTATGCCCGTTTCGTATGTCCTCCAGTAGATGACGGGCGTTGCCTAGTCCGTGTGCGATGCCTATTTTAAGTTCAAATCCGTTGAGATTGATAGTAGCACGACGTACTCCACTCAATCCGCGTACTTGCTCGAAATTTACGTTTTTCAGAGATTCTCCGGTATATATTTCGTAAACGGAGCGGAGGGCAGCTTCCATAACACCGCCCGTAGTGCCGAAGATAACGCCGGCACCAGTGGATTCTCCCATGGGGTTATCGAACGGGCTATCCAACACCAGCGGAAAACCTATATTAGCCCGTTTGATAAGTCGGGCGAGCTCGCGGGTGGAGATAGAGTAGTCCACATCGGGGATTCCGTTTACCTTAAACTCGTCGCGGGCACATTCATATTTCTTTGCCAGGCAGGGCATGATAGAAACCACTACCAGCTTTTCTTTGGGGATTCCCATTTTCTCTGCCCAGTATGATTTGGCGATAGAACCGAACATCTGCTGCGGGGAACGGGCCGTAGATGGGATGTCCAACAAATCTGGAAAGTGATGTTCGAAGAAGTTTACCCATGCTGGACAACAGGAAGTCAGAATGGGTAGCCGGACGGATTTGTCTCCGTTGAGATAGCACGTCAGTCGGTTCAGAATTTCGGAGCCTTCTTCCATAATGGTGAGGTCGGCAGCGAAATCAGTATCGAACACATAGTCGAATCCCAATTCGCGCAGGGCATAGACCATTTTCCCGGTGACCACTGTGCCGGGAGGGAAACCGAATTCTTCTCCCAGAGCAGCACGCACGGCGGGAGCCGTTTGTACAATCACCACTTTGTCCGGATTGGCCAGATCGTCGAGAAGGCGGTTGGTATAATCGCGTTCGGTCAATGCGCCTACCGGGCAGACGGCGACACATTGTCCGCAATAGGTACATTCGCTTTCCGTCATCATTCTGTCGAAAGCGGGGGCTATTGTCGTGTTAAATCCGCGGCGAATAGCGCTGAGTGCACCGACCGTCTGTACGTCGTTACAGACACTTTCGCAACGACGGCAGAAAATACATTTATCCATATTGCGGACAATAGAAGCGGTGATTTCCCGTTTGCGAGGAGAAAGTTCACCGCCATTGAAAGGCATTTCACGGATGTTGAAGCGTAACGCCAGTGTCTGAAGCTCGCAGTTGCCGCATTTGGGACAAGTGAGACAATCGTTGGGATGGTCGGAGAGAATAAGCTCGGCTACCACTTTGCGGGCGTTCATCACACGCAGTGTGCTGGTTTTCACTACCATGCCTTCCGTGCAGCGGGTGGCACAAGCGGGAGCCAGATTACGGCGGCCTATGACTTCGACCACACAGATGCGGCAGGAAGCGGGATTATTTTTTATACAGGTTCCTTTCAGGTCGATGTGACACAGCGTAGGTATGTTGATACCGATTTTAGTAGCGGCTTCAAGAATGGTACTTCCTTCGGGGACGGTGATAAAATGGCCGTCTATCTGGAGGGTTATTTGTTTATCTTCCATAGCAATAGATTTTAGCAAACTAGAATAGCTTTGAATTTGCAGCGTGCCATGCACATACCGCATTTGATACATTTGTCCGGGTTGATGACGTGCGGTTTGCGTACTAAACCACTGATTGCATCCGCCGGACAGTTCTTGGCACATAAGTGGCAGCCGATGCAATGTTCCGGATTGATCGTGTAGGTCAGCAGAGACTTGCATTGTTTGGCACGGCAGGTCTTGTCTCTGACGTGTTCCAGATATTCATCATAGAAGTTGTCCAGTGTCGACAAAACCGGGTTGGGGGAGGTTTGTCCTAACCCACAGAGGGCAGTATCTTTTATCACCTGTCCCAGTGTGGCAAGGGTATCCAGGTCTTTTTCCGTACCTCGTCCTTCTGTTATTTTGTTTAGCAGTTCCAGTAATCGTTTGTTGCCGATACGGCAGGGAGTACATTTACCGCAGGATTCTTCTACAGTGAAGTCCAGATAGAAGCGGGAGACGGACACCATGCAGTCGTCTTCGTCCATGACAATCATTCCTCCGGAACCCATCATGGAACCGGCGGCCAGCAGGTTATCGAAATCAATCGGGGTATCCAGATGTTTTTCCGTCAGGCAGCCACCCGATGGACCTCCCGTCTGTACAGCTTTGAATTTCTTTCCCCCTTTGATACCTCCGCCGATTTCATAGATTACTTCTCGGAGTGTAGTTCCCATAGGTACTTCGATCAGGCCGACATTGTTAATCTTTCCTGCGAGGGCGAACACTTTGGTTCCTTTGGAACGTTCTGTTCCGATTGCGGCAAACCACTCGGCACCTTTGGTCAGAATAATGGGAATGTTGGCAAGCGTTTCTACATTATTTACGTTGGTGGGTTTACCCAGATAACCGGATTCGGCGGGGAAGGGCGGTTTTAAAGTCGGTTCGCCTCGTTTCCCTTCCATAGAGTGAATCAGGGCGGTTTCTTCACCGCAGACAAATGCGCCTGCCCCATAACGTATTTCTATATCGAAGCTGAATTCTGTTCCTAAAATATGATCTCCCAACAAACCGTATTGGCGTGCCTGGTTGATAGCTATTCTCAGCCGGTTGATAGCCAACGGGTATTCGGCGCGGATGTAAACTAAGCCTTTGGAAGAACCGATAGAGTAACCGCAGACGCACATCGCTTCTACGATAGAGTGCGGGTCTCCTTCCATAATAGAACGGTCCATAAATGCGCCGGGGTCTCCTTCATCGGCATTACAGACAACGTATTTAATGTCCGATTTCTGTTTGTGGGCAAACTCCCATTTCAGTCCTGTCGGGAAACCTCCTCCGCCTCGTCCGCGGAGTCCGGAACGTTTGATGATGTCGATTACATCTAGTGGTTGTTTGTTGAGAAGACAATCGGCTAATGCGAAATAACCTTTGCGGGCGATGTATTCTTCGATATTTTCGGGATCGATAAAACCGCAGTTGCGCAAGGCGATACGGAGTTGCTTCCGGTAGAAGTCCATGTGTTTGGAGTCGCTGACGGTATGTTCCGTTTTAGGGTCTACATAGAGCAGTCTTTTGATTCTCCGTCCTCCGATGATATGCTCGTTGATGATTTCTTCCGCATCTTCGGGAGTGACTTGGGTGTAAAAAGTATTGTCGGGAATGATTTTCACGATAGGACCTTTCTCGCAAAAGCCGAAACAACCTACGGTGATGACCTCCACTTTACCGGTTATTCCGTTCTTTTCGATAGCTTTCAGAAGATTGTCCGTAATACCTTGACTGGAAGATGCTTTACAACCTGTACCTCCGCAGATAAGTATCTGAAGATGCTGTGCACCGGAGGATAGTCCGTAGCATTTTTCGGAAACTTTCTCATTGCTTTCTTCGCGCAATAATAAGTTGTGTTCCGCTTTCTTCCTGATTGTAGCCAAATCATGGATAGATAGAATTTTCATAAGTATTAGAATTGTTAGTCGGTTTTTTGCAAATATAAGTCTTTGTTTGGAATAAAAGCGTGGATTGAGGCAAATAAAAAGTGGACTTTTCCGATGTGGTTAGGTAAATAAATCTCTATCTTCGTATTTAATAGGTAGTAAACCTAAAAAAGATATTTAAAGTATGAGACAATTTTTACTGGGACTCTATTTTTTATGCTTTCTGAATGTTGCGTCGGGACAGGAAATCCCGTTGCCGGAGAATATGCCGCAAGAACATCCGCGTGTGCTGACTACGCCGGAGGGAAAGCGGGAAACATGGAATCTGATTAAAACCGAAGCGTGGGCGGAAGATGTATTCAATAAACTGAAGGAGCGGACGGAAGCATATACCCGGTTGACGGACGTTCAGCCGACGTGGTTGTTATCCCGTCTGGCTATGTATTGGAAGTCTCATGCGACCGAAGTATATGTGAAAGGAGAGACTTTCGATCATGCGGGAGGGAAGAAGGCTCCTTATCCTACGGTGCGTTATACCGGTACGCGAGGAACAACTGCCACTCACGGGCGTCCTAAGTTGGCAGATGTAGTGCCTTATGATGATGATGAGAATGGGAACGTGACATTCTGTAATAATGCACTACCCGACCGACCATTGGAGAGTGTGCATCCGTCGAAAACCGGTCGGAATATAGAAAGTCTGAACTGTGAAATCCTTGGAATAGCCCGTGACGCCGCTTTCCTCTATTGGATGACGGGGGACGGGAAGTTTGCAAAGCTGGCTGCCGGTGTCTTTGATACGTACATGACCGGAATTTATTACAGGAATGTTCCTGTTGACCTGAATCACGGTCATCAACAGACTTTGGTGGGACTGACTTCTTTTGAGGTAATTCACGAAGATGCATTGCATATCGCTGTCCCTTTATATGATTTTCTATACAACTATCTGAAAACCAATTATCCCGACAAGATGACAATCTATGCCGGGGCGTTCAAGAAATGGGCGGATAATATCATAGCCAACGGTGTCCCTCATAACAACTGGGATTTGTTGCAGGCACGATATATTATGAATGTGGGATTGGTGCTCGAAGATAATAAGGAATACGCAGACGGTAAAGGACGTGAATACTATATTGATTATGTATTAAACCGTTCCGGAATCCGTCAGTGGAGTTTAACCCGTCTTGCAGACTATGGCTTTGATGCTGAAACGGGAATATGGGCGGAATGTCCGGGATATAGCAGTGTGGTAATCAATGATTATGCAAATTTTGCCAATCAGTTTGACAACAACTTGCATTATGATTTAGTAAAAGCAATGCCTGTACTGTCGAAAGCCGTGGCGGCTACTCCTCAATATCTGTTTCCTAATCGGATGATTTGTGGTTTTGGTGATACACATCCGGGGTATTTGAATACGAATTTCTTTATCCGTATGATACAGAATGCACAGGCAAACGGAAAGAAGGAGCAGGAAGATTATTTCACAGCTTTGCTGAAATGCCTGAATCCGGAAACGGATGCGGATAAAGGGGAAAAGAAGAACGTTCGTGTATCTGTCAACTCTTTCTTTGAGGACAAGCCTTTGAAACTCGACCCCAATGTGAAACCGGGAAAAATAGAGGATTATGTCTCTCCTTTGTTTTATGCTCCCAATGTGTCATGGCTGGTGCAACGGAATGGTATGAACCCGCGTAACAGCCTGATGATTTCTCTGAATGCAAGTGAAGGAAACCACATGCATGCTAATGGCATCTCAATGGAGCTTTACGGAAAAGGGTATGTGCTCGGTCCCGATGCCGGTATCGGTCTTTTTTTGTATAGCGGACTGGATTATGCCGAATATTATTCTCAATTCCCCAGCCATAATACGGTTTGTGTAGACGGGATATCAAGCTATCCGGTGATGAAAAGCAATCATTCCTTTGATTTGCGTTCCTGTTTTCCGGCTTCAGCGGAACCGGGCAAGGAGTTTACTTCTGTTACGTATAGCAATGTTTATTTCCGTGAACCGGAAAGTCGGGCGGACCAGACTCGTATGATGAGTATTGTAACAACAGGTCCCGATACAGGATATTATGTCGATGTCTTCCGCAGCCGGAAAGAACGGGGAGGGGATAAAATGCATGATTACTTCTATCATAACCTCGGACAGTCAATGACATTAACCGCAGCCGACGGCACGGATTTGAATTTGCAACCAACGGAAGAACTGGCTTTTGCGGGAGCGCATCTTTATGCTTACTCTTATTTGTATGATAAGAAAATGGCTGCAACCAATAAAGATGTGAAAGCTACCTTTACAATTGATATGAAAGATAAAGGCGGTGATGATATATACATGAATCTCTGGATGAAGGGAGAACCGGAACGCGAGGTCTTTACTGCGCTTGCTCCTATGACCGAAGGGCTAAGCCGTACACCCGGTATGCCATATAATATAAAGGAACAACCGACATTGACTTTTGTGGCTCGTCAGCATGGAGAGGCTTGGAATCGTCCTTTTGTGTCTGTCTATGAGCCGAGTACGAAGAAAGAGCCGTCGGCCATTGAGTCGGTTTCTTACTTCGATGTGGAGGAAACTGCTTTGAATGACTTTGCAGGAATTTGTGTAAAAAGTAAGAACGGACGCATCGACCACATATTCTCTCTTTCTGATGCAGCGCAGACCGCTACTTATCAGGGGATGAAAGTAAAAGCGGATTATGCGGTTATCAGCAATGAATATGATGGAAACCGGACTTTATTCCTGGGAAACGGCACCTTGTTGGTTGCACCAGGAATAAGGATTCAGGCCGATACTGTTGCTAATGTATTGCTTGAAAAGAAACAGGGGAAATGGTATATTCTTTCTTCCGCTCCCTGTACGGTTGTTATTGAAGGAAAAAAGATAAAAAACGGAACGGTATCGGAATCCACATTAGTATCTAATAAAAATTGGAAATGAATAAATTGGGAAGAATAACAATCACATTTTTGCTTGCTTTGACAGGTTTGGGCGTACAAGCGAAAATCATTACTTATCCTGTTCCGACAGGCATCTACTATGCCCGTCACAACGATGATTATACTGTAAAAGTGCGACAGGTGGGAAAAAAGGAGTGGGTAGACCTGTATGAATATAATGTAAAGGTGGATATGGATACGAAGTCCGATGCCACAATGGTTCAATTCGATTTCTCCGGAAAGGTGGAAGTTCTTGTGCAAAAGAACAATGGCGAGATCCGTTCGGCAGTAGTGCGTCCTTTGGCTAAAGGCATTCAACCGGAGATAGACGGGAACTTTCTTTTATTTACGATAGACAAACCGCAGAAACTGTCAGTCGAGTTTAATGGTGACCGTTTGAGTAACCTGCACGTGTTTGCCAATCCTATCATTGAGAATGTACCGGATAAGAACGATCCGAATGTGATGTACTTCGAATCAGGAATACATGAGCCTACCGATACGACCGGTAAGTGTTTCCGTATCCCTTCCAATACAACGGTTTATCTCGAAGGTGGCGCAGTGCTGAAAGGGCGTTTGAATTGCGACAGTGTAGAGAATGTGAAAATTCTGGGGCATGGGATGTTGCTTGAACCTCAACAGGGAATATCAATCACTTATTCCAAAAATGTACTGATTGAGGGGATTACGGTCATTAATTCACGACATTATACAGTTTCCGGCGGACAGTCTACCGGAATCACCATAAAGAACTTGAAATCATTTAGCTATCAGGGGTGGAGTGACGGACTGGATTTTATGTCTTGCTCGGATGTGACGATTGATGATGTATTTCTCCGTAATTCGGATGATTGTATAGCTCTTTATACGCATCGTTGGAATTTTTATGGAGATTGTCGTAATGTTCGTGTTCTGAATTCTACTCTATGGGCGGATATTGCGCATCCTATCAATATAGGTACGCACGGGAACACCGAAACGGGAGATGAAGTTTTGGAAGATATGCTATTTAAGAACATAGATATTTTGGAACATGATGAAGATGACCGTGATTATCAAGGTTGTATGGCTATCAATGTGGGCGACCATAATCTTGCGCAGAATATAACTTTTGAGGATATTCGTGTGGAACATATTCAGGAAGGGCAGCTATTTCATCTTCGGGTGATGTATAACCGAAAATATAACACGGGACCCGGCAGAGGTGTCAGGAACATCGTCTTTCGTAATATTTCCTGCACGGGAAAGTTTGTTAATCCTTCTTTGTTTGAAGGCTACGATAAAGATAGAAAAGTGGAGGATATCTTGTTTGAAAATATCGTATTGAATGGCAAGCGGGTGACTTCACCGGATGAGCTGAATATAAACAAGAGAGAGTTTGTGGATAAGATGCATATAAAGTGATACGAAAAAAAGTTTATGACGTTTTTACCCTCGCTCCTTCACTGTCATCCATTGTGTTATTCCTATACATTTGTTACTAAAAGCATACGGGATTAATGCATAAAGTAATAAGGAAATATGTAGGCTTACCTTTGTTAGCTTGTCTGTTAACCTTGGTAAGCTTATCAGCTAACACGGGTTAACGGACAGGCTGGCAATAGTTAGCTATTAAAGAACAAAGGAGATAAACATAAGTGATCTATATGGTTGTTGTTATAGGACTTATGGCTTTTCATAAGATATGCTAGTGCTTATCGGTTGCGTTGTACCTGCTATTACTGGCTAAAACTTCATCTGACGTGCGTTCTCATCATCTATTACAGCCATCATTCCTTCCACCTGTGCCAGATCCAGCATACGTCCGTGGTCTACACGCATGGGTAACCCCGGATTCTCATTTTCGAAGATAGTAAAGATACTATTAAACAGCGGAACTAAAAATTATATTTTATTTTTTATCGTATATTTGGTGTTGAGTATAATTTCCTTCTCGTTCGTATCTAATAGGAAAGAAGAATAAACATGAACGTAAATAGAATGAAGAAAAGAATTTTGCTTTTATTGCTGGTGGTACCGGCATTGTTGAAAGCGCAGGATGTAATGACAGAAACCCGCCAGGAACTGACATCTCCCGACGGAGCATATCGTTTTACCTTCTATCAGCGTGCGGTGGGAGAGGATAATGCACAAATGTATTACACCTTGACTTACAAGAACCGTCCGGTAATTGAAGAAAGTAAATTGGGTGTCCTGATTGAAAATCAGTTGTTCGAGTCGGCACTGGGTGTTCCGAATGACACTTGTCATTTCTGGTGTGAGAATCTGAAGTTGACGGGAACAGAGCGACGGAAAGCGGATGAAACATGGAAACCTGTATATGGGGAACGTGCCGAGATTCGTGACTGTTATAATGAGATGACCCTGAAATTCAAGAAAGGCGAAGGAGACGGAGCACAGGAAGGTGGCTATGATAAGCGTAAGAATTACTTTATGAATATCATAGTGCGTGCCTATAATGAAGGAGTCGCTTTCCGCTATCATTTCCCGGAAACAACAAATGGGCTTTTCCTGCATATCATAGGCGAGCAAACCAGTTTCACAATGCCTCAAGGAACAATGGCTTATTATGAGCGTTGGGCACAAGGGCCTTATGCACTTCGTCCGCTGGAAGGTTGGGGAAAAGAAGAAAGTGAACGTCCTTTGACATTGAAACTGCCCGACGGGTTATCAGTTGCCCTGTTGGAAGCGGAAATGGTGGATTATGCTCGTGGCAAATTCCGTTTGTCGGCAGACAAACCTTCCACTTTGGAGACAAGCCTGTATAGCAGTGTCGATATAATTTCTCCTTATAGCACTCCGTGGCGCGTTATCATGGTTGGCGAACGTCCGGTCGATTTGATTAACAACAATGATATTGTCTTGAATCTGAATCCGGCTTGCAAACTGGCTGATACTTCCTGGATTAAACCGGGAAAAGTATTCCGTTCGGGCGACTTGAAGCAAGAAAGGGTGAAAGCGGCTATTGACTTTGCGGCAGAGCGCGGTATTCAGTATGTGCATATGGATGCAGGCTGGTATGGGCCGGAAATGAAGATGAGTTCGGACGCTACTACTGTTTCTCCGGATAAAGACCTTGATATACCTGCTTTGTGCCAGTATGCCGAATCGAAGGGAATCGGACTTATGGTATACGTCAATCAGCGTGCATTGGTGCAGCAATTGGATACTTTATTACCTTTATATAAGAAGTGGGGATTGAAAGGTATCAAGTTCGGTTTTGTACAGATTGGTAATCAGCGTTGGAGTACCTGGCTGCATGATGCAGTTCGCAAATGTGGAGAATACGGTCTGATGGTGGATATTCACGATGAATATCGTCCGACAGGTTTCAGCCGTACTTATCCTAACTTGATGACACAGGAAGGCATCGGTGGCAATGAAGAGATGCCGGATGCTTTACATAACACGATTCTTCCGTATACACGTTTCCTGGCAGGCGCTGCGGATTATACACTGTGTTATTTTAATGGCAGAGTGAAGAATACGAAAGCACATCAATTGGCGATGGCAGCAGTGTATTACAGCCCTTTGCAATTTATGTTCTGGTATGACCGACCGGAATTTTATAAAGGAGAAGAAGAACTCGAATTTTGGAAAGCCATTCCGAGTGTATGGGACGATAGCCGTGCGCTTGACGGAGAAATTGGTGAGTATATCGTTCAGGCACGTCGTTCGGGAAATGACTGGTTTGTTGGAGCAATGACAAACACGGAAGCCCGCACTGTCACATTGACTACTGATTTCTTGGAACCGGGAAAGAAGTATATGCTTCATCTGTATGAAGATGACGACAAGCTGAATACACGGACGAAAGTACGCAGTACTCATAAGAAAATAAAGGCAGGCGACAAATTTGTCTTGAAGTTGAAGGCGAGTGGCGGAGCTGCGTTGCATTTTACTCCGCTTAAGTAAGCAAGTTAATAATTATCCCTTTAAGGCACGGATTACATGGATTCCACGGTTTTATGAATTATGATAACATAAAGCAATAGTGTAATCTGTGTAATCCGTGCCTGAAAAAGAAAATTATGGTGAACTGTTATTTACTATAATTAATCAGCCACTTTACCATTTCCGGGTCATAGTGGGAGAAGAATAAGGTTTGGGCTGTATCAAGCTCGGCAATAGCAGCCATATCGTCCGGTGTTAACGCAAAGTCGAATACATTGAAATTCTCAATCATACGTTCCTTATGGGTAGACTTAGGAATAACTATGATATCGCGTTGAATCAGATAACGCAGTGCAATCTGTGCCACTGATTTGCCGTACTCTTTACCGATTTCCTGAAGAGTTGCATTAGTAAAGAAGTCGTTCCTTCCTTCGGCAAACGGCCCCCATGACATAATCTTAGTCCCATATTCCTTCATTACTTCCTGTAACTTTATCTGTTGATTGAAAACGTGCGTCTCCACTTGGTTGACGGCAGGAGTGATTTCACAGAATTCCGCCAAGTCTACAAAACGGTCGGGATAAAAGTTGCTGACGCCGATAGCATGAACTTTTCCGGCCTTGTATGCTTCTTCCATAGCCCGGTACGTTCCGTAATAATCACCGAATGGTTGATGAATGAGCAATAAGTCAATATAATCGCTCTTTAACTTGCGCAGCGACTCATCAATAGAAGCTTTAGCCTTTTCGTAACCGGCATTTGAAATCCACACTTTTGTAGTGATGAACAGTTCGTCACGTGGCACACCGCATTTGCTGATTGCATTTCCTACACCTTCCTCATTATGATAGGCTTGTGCCGTATCAATAGAACGGTATCCTACACTGATTGCATCCGATACGCAACGTTCACACTCTTCAGGAGTAACCTGATAAACACCATAACCCAAAATAGGCATTTCAATGCCATTGTTCAATTTTACCTTTTCCATAATCAAGCTATCTTAAATTAAAAGCATATTCTAATATTATTACTACCTTTTTTCTGTATGCAAAGTTATTCAGTAAAAAGTAATTTGTATTTATATAGATTACGGGTTTTGCTACCATTTTTACGGATAACTCTGTCTTCGCTTCGGCCTTCCATATATATACTTATTTTCAGCGTATTTTGTTCTCCGGATTCGTGGTATATGGAGTTAAATCAAGTAAAAGAAGCCTTATGAATAAATAAAGGCTTCTACGGAAACAAGGCTTATTAATTAATAGAACAATCTTGTGGTGGATAAAGATGTATCTTCTTTTTGTTTACATTTGTCTGCAAAGAAACATAAGAGGGATTACGGGGATGAAATTAATTTATAGGCTGGAAACCTGATATACTAATATGATAGGTTTATGTATGTTCAAAGGCTGTCTAACAAGTCGATAGTATTTAAAAGTCTCCTCCTTCTGGAAGGAGGAGTACCCCTAGGGGGAGGTGGTAGGCATTATATAACTTGTTAAACAGCCTCCTATTATTATAATACGAGCTCTTCGAACAGCCTTTCCAAAGTCCTGTCCAAGTCAGTGGAAAATCCCGGATGCGGACGGGATACCTGTATGCAGGAACTTTTCACCGCAGTCAGCCAGCGGAATCTGTCGGGAATATCCATATTCGCTATCGCTCCCCCTTCCTCATTCCCCAGACATATCTTATCAAAGACCTGTAATCCCTCTTTCAAACAACTAACGTCCAATTCGGAAGAAAACAGTTTCAATTTATTTTCATTTATTGTATAAAGGGATTTAAGATACTTGCACCGTTTGGAAAACAGTACAATACCTACATTAATAAATTCCTCACGTTCAACCCTGGGGACGAAACGGATGACTGCGTATTCATATAAGTGCCTTTCTTGCATTTTGCGCTTCATTTACAAATGTTTCGGAATGGTTTATCCTTTCTTCTAAAAATTGAATATAAATATCTCTCAGGTCTTGCGGAGTTTCCTGTCCGTCTGTCCAGTTCAGCCAGTCGTCGGGAACTGCATTGACTATTTCCCGGATTTTATCAGAAGTCAGCAGTTGCTTGAACTCAGCATCCACCTCTTCCAATTTATCAGCAAACGGCAACAGCACATGGTCTTTTATCTGCACGAACGGACTAAGCGCATGCTTTTGCCAAGTAGTCCATGAATGGTGAAAATAGAGGGAAGCTCCATGGTCAATCAACCACAGTTCCTTATGCCACATCAGCATATTCGTATTTTTGATAGTACGGTCTACATTGGTCAATAAGGCATCCAGCCACACAATTTGCGAGGCTGTCTTACCGTCCACTTTATGCACAACGGGGTCGAACGTTAATGCTCCCGACAGAAAATGCAGCCCCAGATTCAACCCGCGGCTCCATTGAAGCAAATCCTGTATTTCTTCGTCCGCTTCCGTCCGTCCGAAAGCCTCGTCCAGGTTCAGAAAAACAATCTCCGGTACTCTGAACCCCAACGTACGGGCAATTTCCCCGCCAATCAGTTCGGCAATCAGCGCTTTCGTCCCGTGTCCTGCCCCTCTGAATTTTACCACATACTTAAATTCATCGTCAGCTTCGGCCAAAGCCGGTAATGAGCCCCCTTCCCGCAGGGCAAGAATATATCTTGTGACATTTGCTGTACGTAAATCCATATAACTCCTTTCTTAATTGAGAATAAAGATACAACGTTTTTGTGGAATAGCCGGTGAAAGGCTTCCGATAATAATAGTTTTTTTATATTTTTCGGTTGAGTATATGTAGTCATTACTGCGTATTATATGGGAGAATGATAAATGAATTAAACATGAAACTACTTCGTTTTTTTATATTTGTAATATTGGCTGTCAGTTTATTGCCAAGTAGCATAGCTGCCGAATGGCAGTGGTCCGTGCAGATTTCGGGTATTGTTTCCAACGAGACGAATGACCATCCGCAGGCTTTTTTATGGATACCGTCTGATTGTGTCCAAGTAAAAGGGGTTATGATAGGTACTCATAATATGACGGAAGAAACTCTGTTTGAGAACGCCTTGTTTCGGGAGAAAATGTCAGAAATAGGTCTGGCACTGATATGGATTACTCCGGGATGGGATCAGAAGTGGGACATAACTGCCGGAAGCCAGAAGGCATTTGAACAAATGCTGGATGACTTTGCTTCTGTTAGCGGATATAACGAATTGAAATATGCTCCGATTGTTCCGTTCGGACATTCGGCAATGGCTACCTATCCGTGGAACTTTGCGGCCTGGAATCCCGACCGCACATTAGCCATTATCTCTTTGCATGGAGATGCGCCACGCACTAACCTTACCGGATATGGTCGTGACAATATGGAGTGGGGAAAACGTACGATTGACGGCATCCCTGGATTGATGATTGAAGGCGAATACGAATGGTGGGAAGACCGTGTAAATCCGGCTTTGGCATTCCGTATGATGTATCCTAAAAGTTGCGTCTCTTTCCTTTGCGACACAGGACGAGGACATTTCGATATAGCCGACCGCACCGCTGGTTATATTGCGTTGTTCTTAAAGAAAGCACTGGAATATCGTATGCCTGCAACGTATGATTTGAATAAGCCTGTGGAATTGAAGAAACTGAATCCGCAGAATGGCTGGCTTGCCGAAAGGTGGCATCCGAATCAGAAGAAACGTGCAAAAGCTGCTCCTTATAAAGAGTATAAAGGAGACTCGCACGATGCATTCTGGTATTTCGATAAGGAAATGGCTGAAATGACGGAAGAACGCTATCGCCGGGAGAGAGGGAAGAAACCACAATATTTAGGTTTTGTACAAAAGGGGCAATTACTCACATATAATCCCAAATCCCATGTGAAAGTTGCCGCCCGCTTCCTGCCGGAAAAAGACGGATTGACTTTTCATCTGAAAGCTGTATATACGGATAGCTTGCATACTGCAATTTCTGACGAACATTCGCTCACTTCTCCTGAAATAACCCGTATCTGTGGCCCGGTTCAGAAAGTGAACGACACTACTTTTACTGTCCGTTTCTACCGTATGGGAATGTACAATCAGCGCCGTACGGGAGATATTTGCCTTCTAGCCGGTAATGACGGTGACAAGCACTATAAAAGCACAGTTCAGGAACTTAGTTTCCGGATTCCCTATCGCAATACGGAAGGTAAACGTCAGCATATTCTTTTCCCGGGTCTTGACGATGTGAAGCAAGGCACGGAAACTATCTCTTTACATGCAACTTCCGATTGCGGGTTACCCGTATATTACTACGTGAAAGAAGGGCCGGCAGAAATAGAGGGAAACAAGTTGGTATTTACTCGAATTCCCCCACGCAGTAAGTTCCCGTTGAAAGTGACTGTGGTGGCATGGCAATATGGATTGGCAGGAGAAGTACAGACTGCCGAACCGGTAGAACGGAGTTTTTTCATTTATCCATGAAATATTAAATTCGTATTTTTGCATTGAGTAATAGGCGGAGTCTATTCGTATCCAATAATAAATAAGGATATTAAAAATGATTATGAATAAGAAATCTTTAGTTGCAATCGCATTATTGGCAGTATCGGCTATATCGTCGGCTCAATCTGTGTACCCCGGACAGCACCAGGGGAAAATGAAAAAAGAGACAGTGGCTCCTGTTCGGGTAGAAAGTTTTGATTTGAAAGACGTCCGTTTATTACCGAGTCGTTTTCGTGACAATATGTTGCGGGATTCCGCATGGATGACCTCTATCGACGTAAGTCGCCTGTTGCATAGTTTCCGGACAAATGCCGGAGTCTTTGCTGGTCGTGAAGGCGGTTATATGACAGTGAAAAAACTTGGTGGCTGGGAATCCTTGGACTGTGAGCTTCGCGGACATACTACCGGACATCTGCTTTCGGCTTACGCTTTGATGTATGCTGCTACCGGAAGTGAGATTTTCAAGTTGAAAGGGGATAGCCTTGTCAACGGGCTGACCGAAGTTCAGAACGCTTTGAAAGGCGGATATTTAAGTGCTTTTCCCGAAGAACTGATAAATCGTAATATCCGGGGAAAGAGTGTTTGGGCACCTTGGTACACCTTGCATAAGCTTTATTCCGGTCTGATAGACCAATATCTGTATGCGGATAATCAGCAGGCTTTGAAAACAGTGACCAAAATGGGCGACTGGGCTTATAACAAACTGAAACCACTTAGTGAAGAAACCCGCAAACTCATGATACGTAATGAGTTTGGAGGTGTCAATGAATCATTCTACAATTTGTATGCTATCACAGGAGATGAACGGTACCGTTGGTTGGCTGAATATTTCTACCATAATGATGTAATTGACCCGTTGAAAGAACTTCGGGACGATTTGGGAACCAAGCATACGAATACGTTTATCCCGAAAGTCATAGCCGAAGCGCGTAACTATGAACTGACAGAGAATGAGACCAGCAAAAAGCTCTCGGAATTCTTCTGGCATACCATGATTGACCACCATACTTTTGCTCCGGGATGCAGTAGTGATAAGGAGCATTTTTTCGCCCCGAAGAAATTCTCTAAACATTTGACCGGCTATACCGGAGAAACCTGCTGTACTTATAATATGTTGAAGCTTAGCCGTCATCTTTTCTGTTGGACGGGCGATTCATCTATTGCCGATTATTATGAAAGGGCACTATATAATCATATCCTGGGACAGCAAGATCCGGAAACAGGAATGGTCACTTATTTCTTACCCTTACTTTCGGGTTCACATAAACTGTATAGTACCAAAGAGAACTCTTTCTGGTGTTGTGTCGGCAGTGGATTCGAAAATCATGCTAAATATGGAGAAGCTATCTACTACCACAACAACCAGGGAATCTACGTAAATCTGTTTATTCCTTCCCAAGTCACCTGGAAAGAAAAAGGGTTAACCCTTCTCCAGGAAACGGAATTTCCGAAAGAGGAAACGACCCGGTTTACTATTCGTGCCGAAAAACCGGTTCGTACTACTGTTTATCTAAGATATCCTTCATGGAGTAAAAAAGCGGAAGTTCTTGTGAACGGTAAAAAAGTAGCAGTAAAACAAAAGCCGGGTTCTTACATCGCTATCACCCGTGACTGGAAAGATAATGACCGTATCTCGGCTACTTACCCGATGCAGATTGCATTGGAAGCCACTCCCGATAATCCGAATAAGGTAGCTTTATTGTATGGCCCGTTAGTGCTTGCCGGAGAACGGGGTACGGAAGGTATGCAGGCTCCCGCACCTTTCTCTAATCCTGCTCTTTATAATGATTATTATACTTATAATTTCCATGTGCCTGCCGATTTGCGTACCTTATTGAAAGTAGATATGAAACATCCGGAACGTACTTTGCAGCGTACAGGAAAAGACCTGAAATTTACAACAGAACAAGGAGATGTGATTCGTCCGCTTTATGATTTGCATCATCAGCGTTATGTGGTATATTGGGATTTGCAGTCGAAATAGAAAGTTTTAAGAACGAATTACACGAATTACGCGGTTTTATAATTATAATTGCATCAAATATAATTGCATCAAACAACAGCGTAGTTCGTGTAATTTGTGTTTAATACGAAGTTAATAGATAACGAAAATGAAGGGAAGATTATTAATCGTAATTTTTATAAGTATCTGTTTTATTGCAGGTTCCTGCAATGTATCATCCGTACAAGGGAGTCGTTATAACTTCTCTTTATTAGATTCTGTTATTCAAGGCTGGGTGAGTAAAGAGTACTATCCAGGTGCTTCTATCTGTGTAGTAAAGAATGATTCTGTCATTTTTCAGAAGAACTATGGTAGCTATACTCCTGATACAAAAGTATACGTAGCTTCTGCCGGAAAATGGGTGGCGGCTGCTGTTATCGGAGCGGTTGTGGATAGTACCAGTTTGGACTGGGATGACCCTGTGGAAAAGTGGTTGCCGGAATTTAAGGGAGATGCCAAAGGAAAAATCCTTTTGCGACAATTGTTATCTCATACTTCCGGAGTGCGTCCCTATCTTCCTGAACCGCGTGTAGATAATTACAATCATTTGGATTCTGCCATTATTGAGATATTGCCGTTAGATACGGTTTTTACTCCGGGAAGCCGGTTCCAGTATGGGGGGCTTGCCATGCAGATTGCCGGAAGAATGGCGGAAGCGGCAATGGGGAAAGAGTTTGAAACTCTCTTTCAAGAACTATTGGCGCAACCATTGGAAATGAAGAATTCTCATTTTACTCCGATAAATACTGATGGCGGACATGCCCCGATGTTAGGTGGTGGTCTGTGTACTACCTTGAACGATTATATTCATTTCCTATCTATGATTTACCATGAAGGAACGTATGAAGGAAAACGGATACTGACTGCGGAGACAGTAAAGGAAATGCAGGCTAATCAAGTAAAGGATGCCCTTGTTTCTCCCGGGGAATACACGGAAATAGCACTGGGACAGTCGCATACCGGTATCTATGGATTGGGCGAATGGCGTGAATTAATAGATAAGAAGACGGGCGAAGCCTATCAAATCAGTTCTCCGGGTTGGGCTGGCGCTTACCCCTGGATAAATAAACGTGATAGTGTTTACGGCTTCTTTATCGCCCATGTAGTAGGTTCTTCTGCTAAGGAAGACGGTTTTTCTTCGTTCTATGGCAGTCCTGTGATTTCGCGGACGGTTTCGGAGATTGTTAAGTAGTCAATATATAGAATAAGCCAAATATTATGAAACAAACTATTATTGCTATCATCTGTTTTTTGTGTCTTTCGTCATCATACATACAAGCGCAGAAAATAAATCATCCTTCACTCTTATATACTCCGCAACGCATTCAGCAAGTGAAGCAGCGTATGCAGAATGAACCGAAATTGCAGGAAGCCTGGGAAAGCATTAAACAGACTGCCGATGCAGCTTTACAAAAGAATGACTTCAACAAACTGGATTATCTGGCATTGGCTTATCTGATGACAAAAGACAAAAGCTATGTAAATTCAATAAAAGAGATACTGCTGAAAGCTGTGAAAGCCGAAACATGGGGAGATAAGGAAATGCTGGCACGTATCCCGGTGTGGCGCTCACATCTGGGGTTGGCACATAAAAGTTTCCTGTGCGCTATGGGTTATGATGCAGCCTATGATATTCTTTCATCTTCGGAAAAGAAAGAGATTGCTCAAGGCTTAAAACGACTTGCTCTGGAACCTGCATTAGGTGACTGGCTGTTGGAACCGACCCGTATCCACTCATTGAATTCAATGGGGCATAACTGGTGGACTTCCTGCGTTTGCCAAGGGGGATTATTGGCAATGAGCCTTCAAAACGAAATCCCCGAAGCCAGGGAATGGGTGGAGCAACTTCACGAATCTCTTCCCGAATGGTTCGACTTTGCAGGTGATGTATTGCAGCAGAAAGCAAAGAGTTTTGATGAGGCCGGCGGAATGTATGAAAGTCTGAATTACGCCAACTTTGGTATTCAGGAAGCTTTGTTGTTCAGGATAGCTTGGATAAATACTCATCCCGGACAGAATCCGGGTAATATTCCTCAATTAGCAAAATTGCCGAGTTACTTCTCACAAGTCTGCTATCCGCGTACAGGTATGCTACATAGTTTGAATTTTGGAGATAGCCATAAAAATGTATCGGCAGAATCCAGTATGATGCTATTGTATGCATTGGGGATGAAAGATCCAACTATTTTGTGGTATATCAGTCAAGTGGAACAAGGACAACATCGTGACGGATATTTTCTGAATCGTCCGATGGGCTTTCTTTATACTCCCGATTTGAGTAAGGCGCCCGCTATACCTCAATTACCGACTTCTCAATTATTTTCTGATTTTGGCTGGGCTACGATGCGCAATTCGTGGGAAAAGGATGCTACGATGCTGGCTGTAAAAAGCGGTCATACATGGAATCACTCTCATGCGGACGCCAATTCCTTTATTATATTTCACAAAGGAGTGGACATTATAAAAGACGGTGGAAATTGCTGGTATCCTAATCCTGCTTATCGAAATTATTTCTTTCAAAGCCAGGCGCATAATGTAGTACTGTTCAATGGCGAGGGACAACCCCGTGAGCAGCAATATAGCGGTTCTACTTTGCGGGGATATTTATATCATCTTTTGGATGCGGGAAATGTGAAATATGTCCTGGCTAATGGAACGGGGCCCGTTTCAAACAATTTCAGCCGTAATTTCCGTCATTTTCTTTGGATGGATGATGTGATTTACATGATTGATGATTTAAAGACGCATAAGGTCGGTCGTTTTGAATGGCTGTGGCATACCAACGGGACTTATAAAAAGTCGGGAGTTGACGTGAATGTGACGAATGGTAATTCTTCCGTTGTGATTCGTCCTCTTTATCCCCGTTTGCTTGCTAAGTCCGATTTTGTGCACGATTATCCGGAAGATTTGTATTGGGAAGAAATACAGGCTCCAACTGAAGATCTGAAAGGTACCGAAACTTATTATTCATTCCATTTGCCCGCAGAAGTGAACCGTGTAAAAGGGCTGACAGCTATTATTTTGAAGGATACTCCTGATGAAAAAGATCTGCCGCAAATGGAACGGCGGGAAGGGCAGGACTGGATTGGTCTTCGTATCCGCCACAAAGGTAAAGTGACCGATCTTTATATTAATCAATTAGCAGACGGCAGGCTGATGCACAGCAACTCCTGGATTATGCCGGACGGCTGGATGACAGATGCCTATATGTTTGCAGTCTCTTATCCTGAAGGAACGGAAGCTAAAGACGCCACAGATTTCTTTATCTGCTATGGAAGTGCATTAAGACGTGATAAGGAAACCTATTTTTCTTCTTTGGCCAAGTTGTTTGTCATTCAAAAGGAAGAAGATAAGAAACTCAATCTTTGGATAGACGGACAACCGAAGATAAATGCCAGTTTCAGGAGTAAGAAAAAGCCTGTAAGAGTAGAGGTTAATAATAAGAGAATTCCTGTTGTTTATAAACAATCCCAATTGAGTATAAAGCTGGTAGATTAACACTCATTTTTAATGAGGAATGTGTTTGGTTTTTGTATAAACCTACATAAAATTAGGGATATTTTATGTAGGTTTGCATTGTTTTATCAAATATGAATCCTATGAATAATCTGATACGACATATAACAAGCCTTATATTTATTTCTTTTTTTCTGTCTGCCTATCCGATTTCTTATTCCTTTCGCGGTCTGTCAGAAACAAATGGATTATCTGATTTAACGGTCAGTGCCTTGTATAAAGACTCCGTAGGTTATCTTTGGATTGGAACAGCTACGTCAGTTGAATGTTTTGATGGCTTCCGTTTCAAGCATTATCCGATATTCGGAGATGATGAGAAACTGAAATGGGTGAATGTTATTGCAGAAACGCAAGGCAATCAGATTTGGGTGGGAAATGATATGGGCCTTTGGCGGATAAATAAAGAATCCGGTAAATTAGAACCGTTTGTTGCTGAAGTGATAAAATTCGGAGTTCGTTCTTTATTGACCGATGCGCAGGGAACCTTATATATTGGCAGCGAAAAAGGATTGTTTGTCTGCAAAAATAATGAAATGAAGCAGATTACTATCAATGCGGATATGTGGTCATCGGATAATTTCATAGTCGATTTGAATATGGGAGAAAAAGATACATTATGGATTCTGACCCGCTCCAAACTATATTCAATGAATCTGTCTACCCGAAAAATAACTTTATGTCCATACGGTGACAATGATAGACAGGATTATACTTATCAGAAAATGGCACGAATTGGTTCCAGGCTCTATTTAGGAACAATGGAACATGGAGTGGTTGTTTTCGATATATCGACAGGGAAGTTCAGGGATAATTGGATTGATTTGGGATGCAATGTAATTTCCTCTTTGTCGGGTGACGGAAAAGATATACTTTATGTTGGAACAGATGGAAATGGAGTACATTTTGTATCTGTCACGGAAAATAAGGTTATGAAATCTTTCTGCTATGAACCCGGTACTAATGGCGGAATCCGCTCTAACTCAGTCTATTCATTGCTGGTGGACAGAGAAGGATTGATATGGGTTGGATTCTATCAGTTGGGACTTGATTATACACTGTATCAGAGCGGGCTTTTCTCTACCTATTCTTATTCTCCTTATTTTGACTCAAAAGACATACCGGTACGGGCCATAGCTATCAATGAGAATGAAAGATTGATAGGTTCCCGCAATGGTTTGTTCTATGTTGATGAGAAGAATCGGCGTTTTAGGAGTTTCAAGTCACCTCAATTACGCTCTAATATGATAATGTGTATTTACCCGTTTCAGGGAAAGTATTATATCGGTACGTATGGTGGTGGCATGTATATACTGGATTCTTCTACATTAACTATCCGTGATTTTGAACCTTCGGAGACTCCTTTTGTGAAAGGACATGTTTTCTGCATCAAGTCGGACAATGACGGTTGTCTGTGGATTGCCACTTCAATGGGTTTGTATCAGTATAAAGATGGCGAACAACTCAATCACTATACCAGTTCGAACTCCAAACTCCCGGAAGGGAATGTGCTTGATATATGCTTTGATTCTACAGGAAAGGGCTGGATTTGTACGGCTACCGGTTTATGTATCTGGGATCCTTCCACTCGTAGCATAAAATCAGATGTATTCCCCGAAGGCTTTATACATAAAGAGAAAATCAGGACAGTATATGAAGATTCTTCCCACGAACTCTATTTCCTTCCGGATAAAGGCCCCATTTTTATTTCCGATTTGTCAATGACTCATTTTCGAAGACTCCAGCCAGGTACTCTTTTGGAAGGGAAAGACGCCATGTTTATGATCGAAGACCGTGAAGGGTGGCTGTGGATTGGTACGAATCTGGGCTTGTACCGTTATGATAAAAAAAGTACAATTGTTCCTTATACTTTTGTGGATGGATTACCGAGTTCTGTTTTTATTACCTGTTGTCCTGTTATAGATGCTTCGGGAACAATCTGGTTTGGCAATTCCAAAGGATTGATTTATTTGACCAGGGATTTACGTGATATAGATGAAGAAAATAGTTATCCCCTGGCTATCACAGATGTATATGTGAATGGTAAAGAACCTTATCATCCTGCTATACAGAGAGAACAGCATCTCTATAAAGTCTCTTTGGAACCGTCGCACAAGAATCTGACTATCTGTTTCTCCGGATTTACCTATTCCGATCCTGCATATATGTCTTATGAATATAAAATGGAAGGGATGGATGATGATTGGCAGTTGTTAGGTGGTAAATCCGAACTGACCTATTATGACTTGTCTTCTGGGAAATATCAATTCAAAATCCGTCGGATTGGTGAGCCCGGTTCAGAAATCTGTTTATCAGTGACTATTGCTTCCTCTTTTAACGCGACCTTATGGGGAACAATTCTATTATTGATTGCAATAATATGCTTAAGCTATGCTTATTACCGGAGAAAAAAGAACTCTCCGGCTCTTGCGGCGGACGTCATAGAAACCGAGAAACCGATAATTGAAGAAAAATACAGAAAGAGCAATGTGAGTATGGAAGAATGTCATCGGCTGGCAGACGAACTGGATATGTTGATGCAGGAAAAAAGACTGTATGTTAACCCTGATTTAAAGATTGCGGATTTGGCGTCAGTGCTGAACGTCTCTCCATATACATTGTCCTACGTGTTTAATCAGTTCTTGAACAAGAATTATTATGATTATCTGAATGATTACCGCATAGCTGAGTTTAAACGGTTACTTAATGAGGATGAATATTCAAAATATACCTTAAGTGCTTTAGCTGAACTGTGTGGTTTTAGTTCTCGCACTTCCTTTTTCCGCTATTTTAAAAAGACAACTGGAATAACCCCGAATGAATACGTCCAAAGTATAGGACGAACTAATGAAGATTGATTGTCGGAGTCTCATATAATAATTTGAGACTCCAGTTTGTGATTGTATAATTGATTGATTACCAGTAGGTATTACGACTTCTGTTTTCCTTCCAATAGGATGAAATCTATCCGCCCTTTTTTATTGTTTCTTTTCCGTATTTACCATTTATATTTGCCAGCGTAATGATAAACAAAAATCTAAGCAATGGAAAATATAAACATGAAATCCACTCAACTGGTTGCTGACTCTTATAAGAGTTATCATCATTCCGTTTATCTTTATATCTATTATAAAATAGGTAAGGACGAAGAAGCAAAAGATCTGTCACAAGATGTCTTTTTGCGTTTGATGGACTATAAGCAGATATTGCGTCCGGAAACAGTGAAACATTTTATATTCGCGATTTGCCGGAATCTAGTAACGGACTATTTGCGTCGTTTTTACAAAGCTCAAGAAGTAACTTCCTATCTTTTCGACCGGATTCCTACTTGTACCAATGAAGTGGAGAGTCAGATCATTGCCAATAATCTATTGACATGCGAATGGGAGCGCGCCAATCAGCTTCCTGAACAACGTCGGAAGATTTATATCATGAGTCGTTTCGAAAATAAATCCTCGGCTGATATTGCCGCCCAATTGGGAATTTCTTCCCGTACGGTGGAAAACCACTTGTTTATCAGTCGGAAAGAAATCCGTGAGTATATCCAACAGTGTATCTAATATTAGAATAAATAGTATAAATGTTAGTTTTAAATTTTATGTATATGAAAAAAAATCTCTTCAGATTCTCATCGAGAAGATTTCTATTCTCTACGGTGATGGCCTCTGCCCTTGTAACAGGTGCTCCGCAGGCGGTATTTGCCTATGTGGGAGAAGTACAGGCTGTTTCGTAGACTGGGACAATCAAAGGTAAAATCGTGGATTCCTATGGAGAACCTGTTATTGGTGCCAATGTCAAGGTGAAAGGCACTACCAATGGTACGATAACGGATATGGATGGAAACTTTACTTTGAATAATGTATCAGGTGGTACGTTGGTGATTTCTTTTATTGGTTATAAGACGTTGGAAGTTTCTGTAAAAGGGACGAATCTGGCTAAAATTATCATGCACGAAGATACAGAGGTGCTGGATGAGGTTGTCGTGGTAGGTTATGGTACTCAGAAAAAAGAATCGTTGACAGGCTCGGTAACAGTGGTCGACCAAAAACTTTTTAAAGACAAAGGTACGGT